>Ga0209403_10003687_pt1 | contig 17135 bp, 14 predicted proteins | sample ArcticOcean_MG_C_8_FD_187440 | JGI IMG/M metagenome (GOLD analysis project Ga0209403, IMG submission 187440) | Marine microbial communities from western Arctic Ocean - ArcticOcean_MG_CB11_86 (SPAdes) (version 2) | ecosystem: Environmental > Aquatic > Marine > Oceanic | place: Arctic Ocean... | reverse complement strand
TTGTCCATTAACATAAATTAATGAGGCAGATATTCCGTCAATTTTAGGTTCTGCACTATAATCAATTATATTTATTTCTTTAAAACTTAAAAAATTGTTTATTTTTTTTTCAAAATTATTTAAATCTTCTTCATTAAAGGCATTTCCAAGTGACAGCATTGGAACTTTGTGTTTTGCTTTTTGAAAATTTTTTGATGGTTTAAAACCAACAGATCTTGTTGGTGAACTTTTATTTTTTAAAAATTTATATTTATTTTCAAGGTTAATTATATCTTTTTTTAATAAATCAAATATTTGATCTGTAACAATTGGTTTATTTTTATCATAATAATATTTATTATATTTTTGTGCTAAGTCTATTTTTTTTAAATATTCAATTTCTATATCTTTATCGTTCATTTTAGTCGAACAATCCTTTGAATCTCTTTATCAGACCTATTTTTTTCTTTTTGTCTTTTTGTAATTCTTTAATGCCATCTCTATAATTTTTATTATAGATTTTATAAGTATTTTTATACCAATCTGAAGATTGATAGTTGTAACCTAATACGTTTGCATATTTTTTAGATTCGTCTACTAAACCCAATCTATAATTGACCTCCACTAGCCTGTGTAGTGCTTCTTCAATATAAATGGTTGTATCATATTCAGTTATAACTGTTTTAAATCTATTTAAAGCTGGTATCCACATTGTCTTATTTAAATAATATCTAGCTAAATACATTTCTTTTGCTGCAAGAATCTCATTAATTAAATCAATTTTAAACTTTGCATCTGCTGCAAATTTAGTGTCAGGATATTCATTAATTATAAGCTCGAATTGCATTTTTGATTCCAATATTGATTTTAAATCTTTTTTTTCGTCTACTATTTGTTCATAAAAGCTAACTCCCATTAAAAAATGAGCGTATACTTGATCTTTGTCGTTTGGATAAGTTGCTAAGTATCGCTCTAACTCAAAAATTGCATCACTATAATAATTTTGAATGTAATAGGCGTATGCAGCCATGATTACTGACTTAGCGGCCCAAGGTGATTGAGGAAATAATAGTTCTGCTTCATTAAATTTTTTTGCAGCTAATAATACATCTCCTCTTTGCAATTCAGAATATCCTTCCTTGTAAGCATTTGACATTTGTAATTCTATGTCTACTTCAATAATTTCTGATATTTTCTTTTCTTTATCTGCACAGGACAAAAAAAATAAAAGTGATGTTAAAATAAGTAATACTTTAAATTTTGAAATCATTCTCTTATTCTACCAGATTATGGATAAAACTCTATTTTTTAAGCTATAGACTTTAAATGACTTTTATTAATAAAAGTATTTGGCAAGTGTTTTTCTGTGATTTCTATTAATGAAAAATTTTCATCATTTTGAAAAACTTTTCTTAATAATTGATTTGTAAGCTTGTGACCGCCTTGAGAGCAAATTATTTTTCCAATTATTTTATAGCCAGCTAAATATAAATCCCCCATGCAGTCTAAAATTTTATGATTTACAAATTCTTTGTCGTTACGAAGACCATTTTCATTCAATACCTTGTCATTCTTAACAACTATTGCATTATCAAGGTTTCCACCTTTGGCTAATCCCATTTCCTTTAATTTTTCCACATCCTCAAATAAGCAAAAAGTTCTAGAATTGTAAATATCTGTTAAATCAGACTCAAATACTTTAACTAAATTTCTTTGCGTTCCTATCATTTCATTTTCATATTTTAACTCAAAATCTATATCTAAACTAATTTTACTTGGCTCAATAGAAATTGTTTTATTGCCGTCATTGAATTCTATTTTCTTTTCAATCTTAACTATCTTGATTGGAGCGTTACTATTTTTAATTCCATTTCGAGAAATTGCTTCAACAAATAATTTTGCTGAACCATCTAAAATTGGTACTTCCTGATTGTCAATCTCAATTAACGCGTTATCAATACCCAAGCCATATAAGGCTCCCATTAAGTGTTCTATCGTAGAAACGCTAGTACCATTTTCATTTGAGATAGTCGTACAAAATACTGCACTACTAACATTGAATATATTTGGGATTACTATATTATTTTCCTTAAGATCTATTCTTTTAAAAATTATTCCAGAATTTGGTTCTGCTGGTTTTATAGTCATTGTTACATCCAAACCACTATGAAGACCAATACCCGTAAAGGTAATATTTTTATTAATGGTTTTTTGATTTAAAATAGACATTGAAATCTTATAAATAATTGAATGAAATTAAGAAAAACAAGAAATGTTACGGGAAAATACTGCTTTATCTAAAAAAATGAAAAAACTTTTCAAAAAAACCGTGTTTTATTTGTCTTTTTGGTACTACTACAACCTCTTGTTTGTTTAGCCCTGTTATAAATTTAAATCCAGATTGGCAAATATCTTTTGAAGTTTCCTCTAAAAAATCTATATCATTTGAAAAAGAAATTTTATCTTTGTGCTGATTGTCAAGTATTCTTGAACCCTCTCCCATTAACACCATCTTAGACTTGACTAATGTGTGTGAATTTAACTTCATATATTTATCGCATAGTTCAAGTATTTCCTCAGTTCGAGCAAAGATTATTTTTTGGAGGGTCTCAATTGAAATATCTCCATCACTTGAAAGTTTAAGATTTTGATCAAAATTACGCTTCTTTTGTTCTGAACTTTCTAAATCTATCTCTAAAATTTGTGAAATATCTTTAGTAATATGGTTGCCACCAATTGGCAAAACATGAAAAGAGAGGATTTTATCATCAAAGTAAGAGATTATTGATGTTTTATTAAATCCAACATCAATAAATGACATGTTCCCTCTTAAATTTATACTATCTTTGTAATTAATTGATTTTGCATAACTAGAGCAAATTATTTGATCAATTAAAATATTAGATTTTGAAAAAATATTTTTAAAGTAAAGAACTATGTCGGTTGGTAGACAGATAAAAAGTATATCTAAAGATATAAAATCACATTTAATTTCGTTCGGCAAATAAGAATAATCAACATCATCAATCTTATAATTATTAATAACAATATGAGCAATATTATGATTTGTATAATGTTTCAAAATTTGTTGCTTAGCTTCTTGAACTAAGAACTGAATGTTTGCTGATTTTAATTTAGACCCATCAAGCTTTTTAGATAATGAAATACCCACAGATAACATTTTAGGGCTGTCTATCATCAAATTTATATTATCGATGTATTCATTTGTGTCTTTCTCAAGAGAAGCAATAATCTTCTGAATTTTTAATTCTAAGTTTGATCGATCTGTAAAAAAATCACTCTCAGCATAAAAAGCCTCATTATTGTTATTTATATTAAATGTACCGGCTCTTACTTTAGAAAAACCACAGTCAAAAAAAGTTTTAAAATTTTCGTTATTCATTATTTTATAATTAAATGATTATTCATTCTCAAATCAATGAGGTTTTTATTTTTTAAATCATTGCTATTTATAATCTTATAGGCGAGATTAAGCGATTCAGTAAGATTGTCCTGGGGTAACTTAATTAAAATATCATCATTTGTTAGAATATCCCACCTATTTGAGGGAAAAAAAAATAACGTTTTAATTTTTGTAAAGTTAAACTTAGATTCTACAATATTTTTTTTGAAGTTTAAAAATTCTTGAGAATAAAATTCTCCAAATATATAGGGCAATATCATATTATTTTCTTGATCTTGTATGAGCTTGCCATTTCCTCCAACTAATAGATCATTACTAGAAAGTCTTGCAACAAATTCCGTTGGTTTGATATTTATGTTAATTGTAGAAGGATAAATTTTTTTAACAGTATATTCTTCTATAACATTATACTTGCTTATAACTCTTTGAATATCTTGCTTCCCGACTAATAATATATTTTTATAAAATAAATTGTTTAGTTGATTAAGAATTTTCGAGTTATTTGTATTCGAGAGTCCCTCAATATTAATTTGATTAATTGTAGAAGAGTAAGAGTTTTGATTTTGTGCAAATTTACCACTTGTTGTGCTTAATATGAATAAGAGTAATAAATATATTATTATCTTATTTTTTTTATCTATTAATTGATGCATCTTTTAAAATCCATTCAATTAATTGTATAAAACTTATCCCTATATAGTTAGCTATTTCAGGTACCAATGAAAGTTTGGTCATTCCTGGTTGAGTATTAATTTCTAGTAAATAAAATTTTCCTTTATAAAACTTAAAGTCTGATCTGGTAACTCCTTTACAGCCAATAAGCTGATGGGCTTTACGAGTAATAGTTATTATTTTTTTCAAACTTTTTTTATCAAGATTAACTGGGATTATATGTTTTGTTTTTGCATTTGAATTATATTTCGCTTCATAGTCATAAAATTTTCTCTTTGGTTCTAATTCAATTGCGCCTAATGTTTTAGTGCCCATTATAGCCACTTGTATCTCTCTCCCTGCAATAAATTCTTCAATTAAAATTTGATTGTATACACTTAATGCTTTTAAATTTTTGATTATGTTTTTTTTAGTGCAAATATAAACGTGCACACTTGATCCTTCGTTAATTGGCTTTATGACAACGGGAAATTTTAATTTTTTTTCAATAATTTTAATAATATTTGTTTTCTTTTTTTTATAATCAAATTTAATATATTTAGGAGTTAATATTTTATTTTTAATAAAAATTTTTTTTGAAATTTCCTTATCCATTGCTATGGAAGAAGCAATCACACCTGAGTGTGTATATGGAATTTTTTGCGTTTCTAAAATTGTTTGAATATAACCATCTTCTCCAAACTGTCCGTGTAATGCATTAAAAATTATATCTGGTTTAAATAGTTTTATATTTTTTAATAAAGTGTGATCTGGCTCACAAGTTATAACGCTATATTTATTTTTTTTTAATTCGTTGGCTACTTGTTTTCCTGTATCCAAGCTTATTAAGCGTTCTTTGGATATTCCTCCACAAAGTATTAAAATTCTTTTTTTCATAGTTATTCCAGTATCTTAATTTCTTTTTCTAAAATAATGCCTGTTTTTTCTTGAACTGCATCTTGAACAAATTTTATCAGTTTATTCATATCATCAAAGCTAGCATTATTTTTGTTAACAAAGAAATTACAATGTTTATCTGAAATATAAGCATCCCCAAAACATGTGTCTAGTGGCACTGATTCTTTTATTAATTGCCAAACTTTTTTATCAGATTGATTAATTGGATTTTTAAATGTGCTACCGCTTGTTTTAATTTTTGTTGGTTGGGCATTATCTTTTCTATTTTTCAATTCAAAAACTTCTTTTTTAATTTTATCTTTATCTTTTTTTTCACCTTTAAAGGAAGCACTTAGAAATATTAAATCCTCTGGTAAATCATTGCTCCTATATTTAAAGATAACTTTATTTGATGGTATTGTTAAAACTCTGCCTTTTTTATCAATTGCTTGTATTGAGATCAGTATATCTTTGAATTCTTTATTAAAACATCCTGCATTCATCTTTAGACCACCACCAACACTTCCTGGTATACATGCTAAAAATTCGAAACCTCCAACTTCATTTTCTAAAGCAAAATCTGATAATTTTTTGTCAAGGCAAGCACTACCTGCAACTATTACACCATTAGGTAATATTGAAATATTAGAAAAATTTTTTCCTAACTTAATAACCGCACCATCAAATGTATTATCACTTACAAGTGTATTTGATCCTGCTCCTAAAATATGAATTTTTTCTTTATTTCCAAATCTTTTTAAAAATAATATTAGGTCAGGTAAATTATCAGGTCTAAAGTAAATTTTAGTTTTACCACCAATATTAAACCAATTACTCTTTTTTAAATCATAATCAAAATAAATTTTACTACTTACTTCATTTGAAAATTTTTTTAATTCTTCTGAGGGCATCATATTAAACTTGGCAGTTCCCTCATCCATGCTGAAATTGTACCCGCACCCATACCAACAACTATCTTTTTTCCGTATATAGTGTTTTTTATTAACTTTGATAATTCATATTGGTCATTGACCATAAATAATTTAACCTTAGAATTTTTAATAATATCCTTTGCAAAGTTATTATAATTAAATCCTAATTTTATTTTTTCACCTGCCGCATAAACTGGGCATAAAATTACAGTATCTGCTTTCTTAAATGATAAGCTAAATTCTTTTTTAAGATCTTTTAATCTAGATATTCTGTGTGGTTGAAATACGCATATAACTTCTTCCTTTTTATAAACAGCTCTAACCCCATTTAAAACTTCTTTAATTTCTGTCGGATGATGTGCGTAGTCATCATAAAAACTAGTTTTTCTATGTGTAAAAATTTTATCAAATCTTCTTTGAACTCCTTTAAATTCTTTCAACCCATTTTTAATAATATTTTGTGAAATTCCAATTGTTAATGCTACAGCGACAGCTGCTGTTGAATTTCGAATATTATGAATTCCTAGAAGAGGGATCTTAATTTTATTAATAACTATATTTCTTTTTCCTGGTAACTTAATTGCTAGATCGTATTCTGAAAACTCTTTTACTTGTTTAATATTTTTAATACGAAATTGTGATTTTGGATTTATTCCATATGTATAAAAGTTTTTTATTTTTATCTTTTTTAATAAATCGTTATTATTTTTATCATCAATACAAATGAATGATTTTCCAAATGATGGAACCTTATTAATAAACTTTATAAATAAATTTTTCAGATCACTCATTGAATTATAATAATCCATATGTTCACGATCTATATTTGTAACAATAGAATAAGTTGGTGGTACATGTATGAAGCTACCATCTGACTCATCTGCTTCTAGTATGCACCAATCACTTTTACCAAGTTTAGCTGAATTATTAATTGCATTAAGAACTCCACCATTTATTATTGTTGGATCTAATTTTGTTTTTGAAAAAATTGCAGCTAATAATGATGTGGTTGTGGTTTTTCCATGAGATCCCGTAACAACAATATTTTTAGTCAAAGACACTATATTAGCCAACATTTCTCCACGTTTATAAATTGGGAGTTGTTTTTTTCTTGCTTCAATTAACTCTGGGTTATTTTTTTTAATAGCAGATGAAATAACCACAATAGTGGCCCTCATTATATTATTTTTATTATGTTGAATGTTGATCTTAATTTTATCTTTTTTTAATCTTTCAATATTCTTGTTAATAAGAACATCGCTACCCTGGACGTTAAAACCCATCCCTTTCATTATAAGTGCAAGACCGCTCATGCCAATCCCACCTATTCCAACAAAATGTATAATTTCAGTTTTTGCTAATTCTATTTTCATTAATAACAGATATAATTTTCTGATTTATATTATTCCATGTATTTTGACAGCTAAAATTTTTCATATTTATTTTTTTAACTAAGAATTCGTCTTTGTTATCTATAATATTAAATAATTTATTTGCTACAGCCTCATCATTGATTTCATTTTGATTTAAAATCCAATTACACCCAATTTCGTTATAAAAAAAGGCGTTTTCAAATTGGTGATTATCTTTTGAAGTAGGCAACGGTATTGCCACACAGGGTAAATTTAAAAAGACTAATTCCGCTAATGTTGAGGCACCTGCTCTAGTAATACATATATTTGATTTACTCATAAGATTTGAAATATCCTCTTTAAAATCAAATAATTCGCAATCAATACTCTTATCTTTGTAAAATTTTTTTAATACTTCAAAATTAACTGAATTGGTTTGCTGATAGATTTTTAAACTGTATTTTTTTGATAATTCAATCATTGAAGATTTAATCAACGTGTCAAATATCTTTGCTCCCTGGCTTCCTCCTATTATCAATAGATTGATTTTTTTATCTATACCATCAGCTTTTTTAATATCATAAAATTTTTTTCTTAATAATGCTGGGATTATACTGATCTTACTTATATATTTATTTGGGAGATTTTTAATCTTACTAGAATAGCAAAAAATCTTTTCACATGATTTAATAAAAAATTTGTTGGATCTTCCTAAAACCATATTTGGTTCAAATAAAAATATCTTAATATTCAAAATTTTTGAAGCTAAACACAAAGGTAGAGACATATAGCCACCTGTTGAAATTAATATATCTATTTTTCTTTTTTTTAAAAAAAAAATAGATTTTATAATTAAGTAAATTATTAAAAAAAATTGAAGAGGTATTAAAAAAATATTTTTTGATATTGGGGTTATATTAAAAATTTCTAAGTTATATTTATTTTTATCTAGAAACTTCATTCCTCTATAGTCTGTAGACATAGATACATTAAATTGATCTTTTAAATGTTCATATAATATGGTCGCAGGTACAACATGACCACCCGATCCACCTGTGCTAATTAAAATTCTTTGCACCATTTAATCAATTTTTCTTTTTGTTAAATTTAATATCATTCCAGATAATATTGATACACCTACAATTGATGAACCCCCATAACTTAAAAAAGGTAAAGTCATACCAGTTGTAGGAAACAGTCTAATATTAACTCCAATATGTATCAAGGTCTGAAAAATAATTAAGCACATAGTTCCAGTTAAAACTAATTTAATTTTTTCATTTTTTTCTAAATATATTTTTTTGAAAACGGTATAGATAAAGAATAAGAACAAAATCAATAATAGTACAATTGCTACAACTCCAAATTCTTCTGATATTACAGATATAACATAATCTGTGTGGGCCTCTGGTACTCTATTTTTTAAAGTACCTTCACCAATTCCTTTTCCGAAGTAGCCACCACTACTAATCGCATCTATTGCTTTATCAGATTGAAAGTTATGCGTTCCATCATTTGAGTTAAAAAATGATAAAATCCTTTTTTTTATATAAGTAAATTTAGAGATAAAAAAAACCATATAAAATAAAGATAATAATGAAAAACTAAAAAAAGTTAAAATTATTGGCAAACTAATACCTGAGATAAAAACTAAGGTAGCCCAAGCTAAAAAGATAAGTAGTGTTTGGCCAATATCAGGTTGCATCATTAATAGAAGGCAAGCAGGTATAATAGCTATGAATGTTAATAAATATTTAAAGTAAATATTGAAACTTTTTTCGCTACACAAAATTGTGGAGATAAAAATAATTATAAACGGTTTAACTAGCTCTATTGGTTGGAATCTTGGTAGAAAAAAAAGATTAAGCCATCTTTTAGATCCTTTTACTTCTGTGCCTAAAACTGGCACTAAAAATAAAAAAAATAAAGATATTAAAAAAAGATAAAAAGAAATCTTGAAGAGATTTTCTTTACTTATAGATGAAAAAAATATCAAAACAATCATGCCAATAAAAATATTGGCTAAATGCTTGAAGAAGAAAAAATAATTATTGGTATCTAGTTTATCAGAGGCAATTAAGGAAGTTGATACTAAGGAAAAAAATAACCCCAAACTAAATAAAAATATTATTAATGTAAAAAGTGTTTTATCTATATTTTTCCACCATTCATAATAAAATTTATATATTGAATTAAGATTAAACATTTATATATTTTTTAATAAGTTGATTAAAATACTCTCCACGTTTTTCAAAATTCTTAAAATTATCGAATGAAGCTGCAGATGGACTAAATAAAATTGTTTTATTAGCTTTATTTTTATCAAGTTTAATTTCTAAAGATATTTTTTTGACTAAACTTTTTAAATCAAAAAAAGATTCATATTTCATTAATTTTTTTAGTTTACTTGTAAAAAAATTTCTATTATTTCCAAAAACATATGCTTTAATATTTTTACAATTTTTTTTTGATAATAATAACTTGTCTCCTTTTTTAGCTTGACCACCAACTATCCAGTAGACATTTGTTAGAGATTTTAACAAACTTGCTGATGAAGAGAAAGTTGTGGCCTTTGAATCATTAATAATTGTTAATTTTTTTGACTGGAAAATTATTTCTTGTCTATATTTTAGCCCCTTAAATTTTTTTAATGTTTTAACTAGAAGATTTTTTTTAAGCTTTAATATTTTAGCAACTTCTAAAATAAATTTTAAGTTCTCTTGATTTCCTTCTGTGTTAAAATATTGATTATTTATTTTTTTTAAAAAAATATTATCTATATTTTTTTTAATTTTTATTACTTTGGGTAAAAAATTTTTAGATTCTAATTCTCTCTTAATATAAAAATTTTTTATATTTAAAATGGCAAAATCTTTCTTGGATTGATTTTTTATTAGTTTAAATTTAGCACTTACATATTTATTTATAGTCTTATGTCTTTCAAGATGGTCCGGTGATATATTTAAAATTAGTGATATATTTGATTTGAATAATTTACTGTATTCTAACTGATATGATGAGGCTTCTATTACAAAAACTGTTCTATTTGTTACTTTTTTCTCTAAAAGTATTGGATTACCGATATTACCTACTAGTCTAACATCTACTTTCTGATCCTTTAATATATCGTATAAGATTTTAGCAGTAGTTGATTTGCCGTTAGTTCCGGTGATTGTTATCTTATTATTTTTCTTATGATGGTTATAAAAAATATCTAAGTCTGTATAAATTTTTTTTGAATTATTCTTTAAAAATTTACTTAATTTACATTTATTAATATCTATTCCTGGGCTAATTATTATATAATCAAATTTTATTTTTGTTATTTTTTTATTATCAACTTTTATTTTGTCATCATGTGTGGTGATTTCATTGTTTTTTTTTAAAAATTTTAAAGCTGATAAGCCACTTTTTCCCAAACCATAAATCAAAATTTTTTTCTTATAAAAAATATTTAAACTATTTAGCATTATCTAAGTTTCAATGTCGCCAAACCAATCATTGCAAGAATTATTGCAATAATCCAAAACCTAATTACAACAGTGGATTCTGGCCAACCTTTTTTTTCAAAATGATGATGAATAGGAGCCATTCTAAAAACTCTTTTTCCTGTTAGCTTATAAGATATTACCTGAACAATTACTGAAACAGCTTCTAAAACAAATAAGCCACCTGTTATTGCTAAAACTATTTCATGTTTAGTAATTATCCCAACAGCACCTAATGATCCACCAAGTGCTAAAGATCCTGTGTCACCCATGAATATTTTAGCAGGTGGTGCATTAAACCATAAGAAACCTAGACATGCTCCAATAATTGATCCACAAAAAACAGCCACTTCCCCCATACCTTCCAGATAAGGTATATTCAAATATTCTGAAAATACTATATTTCCTGTAACATAACTGATAAATGCAAAGCATCCTGCTACCAATATAACTGGCACCGTTGCCAATCCATCAAGCCCATCAGTTAGATTGACCGCGTTTGAAGAGCCTACAATTATAAATATTGAAAATGGTATAAAGAACCAACCCAAGTTTATAATTAAATTTTTAAAAAATGGAAAATATAAATTTGTCAATTCAACGTTTTGAGATAATTGCGACAATCCAAATATACCAACTGTTGCTATTAAAATTTGCGTAATGAGTTTAAATCTAAATGAAATACCAGATGAATTTTTAAATTTGACTTTTTTATAATCATCGTAGGCTCCAAGTAAACCAAAGCTTGTTACTATATAGAGCAAAAACCATATGTGATAATTAGATAAATCACCCCATAAAAGTATTCCAGAAAATAAACCTAATAATATTAAAACACCTCCCATTGTGGGAGTTCCAATTTTTTTTACAATATGCTCTGATGGGCCATCTGCTCTTATTGGATCTAAGATTTGTCTTGCAGAAAAAAATTTAATAAATGGTGTGCCAACCAATAAGACTATAATCATCGAGGTAAACATCGCTAAACCTGTTCTAAAAGTAAGATATTTGAATACATTAAGGAAGCTGTACTGATCCACTAATTGAGAAATAAGACTATAAAGCATTAATTTTACCTGTTTTTATTTGATTAGTTAGGCTGTTAAGACCTGTAGAGTTGGAACCTTTAATCATTAAATAATCATTATTATTTAAATTGTTTTTAATCAAATCAATTATTTGAGATTTTTTTTTTATAACAATCCCTCTTTTACTTTTATTAACGTTATTGAAAATCCATTTAACATGCTCGCCAATAACATTAATATTCTTAAGAGATGTTTTGTTAATACTTTTTCCAATTTCAATATGTAATTTTTTTGAATATTTGCCCAATTCCAACATATCACCAAGCACTAAATGTTTTTGTGAATTATCAACTTTAATCATATCAAAATTTTTTAATGCTGATTTTAAAGATAATGGGTTTGAATTATAACTTTCATCCACAAGGTATAAATTTTTTTTGTATAATTTTACTTTCATTATATCTCCTCGACCAACTGTTATTTTATGGTCATAAAAAATATTTTTATCTAATTTATGTATATCTTTGAAAATTGATATAATTGTAATTGTTGCTAAAATATTTTTTAGGTCATTTTCAAAAAAAGAATTTGAATAAAAGTATTTTTTAGTTTTATTAATATTTATACAGATTTTATATTTAGATTTTTCTTTTAAAATTGAATCTAAATTTGTTGTAGCGCTTTTATTCTTTAAGCTAAAAGATAGAATTTTCAAATTTCTTTTTAATCCTATTTTTTTATGAAAATTATAGAATTTGTCATCTTTATTTAAAACAAGATAACCATCATCTTTTATATTTTTAATAATCTCAGATTTGGCTAGGGCTATTTGATTAATGTTTTTAAAATTTTTGATGTGAGCATAAGAAATATTTGTAATCACACCAACGTCAGGTTTGATAATTTTTGATAAGTGATCAATTTCTCCTTTCTTATCCATTCCAATCTCAAAAACACCAAACTCATCATTTTTTTTTAGATTAAATAAACTTAATGGCACACCATATTTATTATTAAATGATTTTCGAGAATATGTTGTTTGACTAATCTTATTCAAGGAGCTTCCTGTTAATTCTTTAAGTGAAGTTTTTCCACAACTGCCCGTTATTGATATAATTTTACTTGATAGATTTTCTCTTAGAATAGATGACGCCTCTGTTAAAAATTTTAAAGTATCCTTTACTACTATTTTTTTCTTAGATTTTTTTTGATTATTAACTATTGCTAGAGATGCTCCCTTAACAAAAGCCTCTTTAACAAATAAATTACCATCTTTATTTTTACCCCTGAGTGCAAAGAAAACATTATTTTTTTTAATTTCTTTAGAATTAATTGATGCGTTCTCAATTACTAGTTTTGACGAAATATTAGTTGAATTGCTCAATTCTTTTAAAATATTTAGTTTAAGGTTGTTTGAAAGTGTTTTATTTTTAATTTTAATATTTTTTAATATTTCTTCTTGATCAGAAAATATTTTTTTGATTTTTTTATATTCTTGAGTTTTTTCATGTCCTTTACCCGCAACAATCAAAATATCACCAGTTTTAAGATCAAATATTGCTTTCTTGATAGCATCAGCTCTATTTGAAGTCTCATAGATTTTAGATTTATTGATGTTTTTATATATAGCTGCTCTTATTTTTTTTGGGTTTTCTTTTCTTGGATTATCATCTGTTAAATAAATTCTATCACAATATTGATTTGCAATTTTACCCATCATTGGTCTTTTTGCTTTATCTCTATTTCCACCACAGCCAAAAACTATTGAAATTTTTTTATTTTTAAATTGTTCTTTTAAACTCACTAAAGATGCCTTTAGTGCATCAGGAGTGTGAGCATAATCCAGTATAACTTTTGAATTATTTTTAATAATTCCAATTTGCTCTAATCTACCACTTGCAGGTTTTAGATTATCAATCGTATTAATTATTTTTTTAAAATTTAAGCTACTTTTGGTTGCTGCTATTATTGCCATTAAAATATTTTTAATCTGAATCTTCCCTATTAATCTTGTTTTAAATTTATAGATATTTTTATTATATTTTATTTGAACTATTTGTTTTTCATTTTGATACTCATGTGAAATTATTTCTAAATTACTATTGTTATTTGAAATCGTTTCAATATTGAATTGATTTTTTAAGGCTATTTCTTTAATTCTTCTATATTGAGGAATTTCTATGTCAGTAATAATGTTTCCATTTTTTTTAAGTAATTTTTCAAACAGAGATAATTTTGATTTAAGATAATCACCAAATGTTTTGTGATAATCTAAATGATCATGTGATAAATTCGTAAATATACCTGTTTTAAATTTTAAGCCATCTAACCTATTTTGCTTAAGTCCGTGACTAGATGCCTCTAATATAACGTCATTAATTTTTTCTTTTTTAAGTTTATTCAAAATTTTACTTAGGGCAATTGGATCAATAGTTGTGTTTGAAACTTTTTGTATATAATTCTGTGTTTTAACACCCAGGGTTCCAATTGAGGCTACTTTTTTTTTATTTAATCTTAAAATTTGAAAATAAAAATCAGCGACTGAAGATTTTCCATTTGTTCCTGTTACTGCAATTATATTTTTTGGTTTGTCTTTATAGATTGTATAAGCAAATTCTGATAAAGACTTTCTTACGTTAGAGGATCTTATAAATAAGATGTTTTTTTTTAAACCTTCATATTTCTGGTTAGAAATAATAATTTTTGCTCCCTTTTGAATGGCATGACTAATAAATTTATTACCATCTATTTTGGTTCCTTTTATTGCAAAAAAAATATTATCTTTTTTACATTTTGAACTATCAAAGCAAATACCTGAAAAATAATGATTTTTATATTTTAATTCTATTCGTTTAACAAAATTTCCGATGATCATGAATGAACTAATTTTCTATATATTTTGTGGCTAAAATAGGCCCAATTTTTTGTATGATTTTGCCTGCAACTTCAACAGAGGTCCATCCCGCTGTATTAAATGGTGTTCCTTTGTAAGATCCATTCTTGTTCTTATATTTATAAATATAGTCTTCTGATGTCTTTGGTTCGTCTAGTAATACTATCATCACATATTTAGGCTTAGATGTAGGAAATATAGATGCAAAGGTATTAACTTTTGCTTTTCTTGTGTATCCTCCAGCTATAGACTTTTCAGCCGTTCCTGTTTTTCCACCAACTTCATATCCCTTAATATTTGCAAATTCTGCTGTACCCTCTTTTGTTGTTACAATTTTTCTTAATATTTCATTTATTTGTTTTGAAACGCCCTCTTTAATAATTCTTTTTTGATTTTGATTATCTTCTAATTTTTTTTTAATCAGGCTTGGTTTAATTTCAAAACCTCCATTTGTAATAATAGCGTAACCTTTTGCTAATTGTAGTGGTGTTGTGGTTATACCATGTCCAAATGATACTGTTGCTAATTTACATTTCCCCCATCTAAAAGGAATTGGTTCACCAACTTCCTCAATATCAAAATCTATTTTGCTTAAAACACCTATTTTTTCTAAAAATAACTTTAATTTGTCAATTTCAAGTTTTTGTCCAATTCTAACAGCTCCTATATTGCTTGATCTAATTAAAATTTGCTCAACTGTAAGGTCTGACGGAATTTTCTTATCATATTCTGAAATTATATTTTTTCCACATTTTAATCTTTTTTCTAAATTTAAAAATTCTGTATCTGTTTTAATTAAACCTTCCTCTAAACCTGCTGCTACAGTAAAGGTTTTAAAAACAGATCCTAATTCATACACACCTTTAGTGGCTCTATTAATAAAATCTACATCACTTACTGTTTCTCTTTTATTGAGATCAAAGTCTGGGTATGAAACCATTGAAATAATCTCTCCGTTATTAACATTCATTAAAATCACCGCACTACCCTTGCTTCTAAATATTGAATGAAACTTTATTAGCTCTTCTCTAATTAAAAATTGTATGTCGGTATCTACAGTTAACTGAAGAGGTTCTTCTATTTGCTTTAATTTTTTATCAAAAGATTTTTCTAAACCTGATATTCCATTATTGTCATCATCTATTTGTCCAATAATATGACTAAAAAGATTTTTTTGAGGATATATTCTGGTTAATTTTTCTTCAGACTTAATTGATTTATCTCCAAGCATCATTATTTTTTCATAATTATCTGCTGTTATTTTTTTTTCTAAATAAAAATATTTATTTTTCTCGAGTTTTTTTGATATCTCAATGTAATTTTTATTTGGGAATATTAACTTTAAATTAATTAGAAGTTTTTTTTTATCTATCACTTCTATAGGATTAATTCCAACATCTATGGAACTAACTGTTTTAACTAAATAATTTCCATTTCTATCTATTATATCTGCTCTGTAGTTTTTTTTTGTAATTAAAGGTTTAATTTCATTCTGGATTTTTAATGACCCTAAATGGAGAAGTTGTATTGAGTAGATTATTGAAATTACTAAAAATATAAAGAAAATAAAGGCAATTCTATTAAATTCTATATTTAAATTCGTTTTATTTTTTTTATATGAAAATTCATTTTCATACTCCTCTAAGAAAACGTTATTTTTTTTATCTTTCATCAATAATTTTCTCTAAGAAGTCACTTACTTTTATATTATTATTTTTTTTAGTAAGCTTTTTGATTTTTGTAATATCAATTTTTATTAAATCTTTTTCGAAGTATTGAGTTTGATATTGTTTTAATTTATCTGGTGAGCTTAAATAATTATACTCTAAAAGTATATCTCCTAGCTCCGATTTTAAAGGCCTAATATTTTCATTTACCATGAAAATTTTATCCTCTATGTCTTTTGTAGAATTTTTTACTAATGAGGTGCCTAGGATTAATACAATAATAATTGCAAATACTACTTTCTTCATAATTTCTTAGAAAAATTTTCAATTTTGATTAAATGATCAAACTTCTCTAAAATATCTGTTTCAAAATCGTAAAAGTCTTCTTTTTTAATAACATATCTCAATTTTGCAGACCTTGAAGGTGGGTTTTCTTGAATTTCTTTTTCAGATGGTACAATTGGTTTTTTACTTAAAGATTTAAATAAATTAACTTTTTCCTCACCCTTAGGCATGTAACGTGAAACACTTTTATTTTCTGATAGACTTTTAAAGAAATATTTTACTATTTTATCTTCAAGTGAATGAAATGTAACAACTGCTATAATCCCGTCTTTTTTAACAACTTTTGCGGCATTAATTAGTCCATAAATTAACTCACTAATTTCTTTATTAACAAATATTCTTAATGCTTGAAAAACTTTTGTTGCACTGTGTGTTTTTTGATTTTTTTTTCTTTTTGAAGACTCAATAATTCTTACTAATTCCTCCGTTGTTATTTCTCTTGTTGCTCTATCCTCTATAATATTATGTGCTATTCTATT
>Ga0209403_10003686_pt1 | contig 17141 bp, 17 predicted proteins | sample ArcticOcean_MG_C_8_FD_187440 | JGI IMG/M metagenome (GOLD analysis project Ga0209403, IMG submission 187440) | Marine microbial communities from western Arctic Ocean - ArcticOcean_MG_CB11_86 (SPAdes) (version 2) | ecosystem: Environmental > Aquatic > Marine > Oceanic | place: Arctic Ocean... | reverse complement strand
GAATATAGATCTCGTCATCGAATGTGCGTCGCAAGCTGCCGTCGTCGCTCACGCCGAAACCGTGCTCAGTTCTGGTACTTCGATGCTCGTAATGAGCTCTGGAGCGATGATTTCGCCCGACTTCATGCGAACTGTATCTGCCGACGCCGCGAAGTCAGGTGCATCTATCTACATTCCTTCTGGTGCGGTTGGAGGCATCGACGCGCTTCGAGCTTCAAAGTCATTACTCGAAGAAGTAACAATCGTTTCTACAAAGAAGCCGATCTCGCTGAGCGGAGCGCCCGGTTTCGCTGATTGGGAAGAGAAAAAAATCACCGAGGCAACAGTAATTTTCGAAGGATCAGCGGCTGATGCGGTTGGACTGTTCCCAGCGAACGTGAACGTCGCTGCAACCGTCAGCATGGCGGGAATCGGACCTGACGCAACGAAGGTTCGTATAGTCGCCGATCCTGACTCGCCGGGCAACGTCCACGAGATCAACGCCGTTAGCAAGGCAGGTAAGTTCTCGTTCCGCTTCGAAAATATGCCGCATGAGACGAATCCAAAAACCAGCTTCTTGGCGGTTCTGTCAGCCATCGAAACGTTACGTTCGATCTGCGAACCAGGTCTACGCATCGGAACTTAGGGTTCCCCTGAACGCGCACATCTTCATCCCGAAAACGCACACCATCAGTCCGAATTCCCCCGCCGTCATCCTGAACTTGGTTCAGGACCTCGTGCAACCTGGATTAACGTTTTTAACGGGACATCCCAATTTTGCCACCAAACGTGATTGCCACGGCGTCGGAAACCTCGCAATGACAGGCGTGGCTTCTCTCTCGGGAGGGACTGTGGGTCACATCGCAAACATGTGCGACAAAATGTGAAGTTAGCAGGGAGTTACCGGTCCTCCCCCGGACAGGGGGAGTTAGAGGGGGAGATTGCGACGAGCGACCAAGTCGTCCGACGACGCCCGAAGCACAACGAAGTTAAAATGGCGGAGGGTGCGGGATTCGAACCCGCGAGAAGGTTTACCCCTCAACCCGCTTAGCAGGCGGGCGCACTAGGCCACTATGCGAACCCTCCGCGGAAGATGTGCCAGTGCGAACTATTTCAATATATCTTTACACTCCTTGATCGGCAAAGGAGTTATGCATGAATCTTTTGATATATCGAACCAAATTAACAAGCGTTTCGACGAGCCGATTTCTTATTTGATCAGCCGACGCCTTAAAAGGTAGATCGCAACCGGCCAAATAACCGCCGTAAGGGCAATCATGTACAGCGCTGCCCAAAGGTGGGTGATGTTGAGATCTGCGAGTGCGAACCCTCGTGCAATATGCACTGCGGAGGTAAGCGGCATGAACCATGCGACCGGCTCCACCCAATCGGGAAGTATCGATATTGGGAAGAATGAGCCTGAGAAGAAGAACATTGGCGATGCGACCAACGTGAAAACAAGAGTCAGGAACGTTGTGTGTGGTGCCACCGCAGAGAACAAGAATCCGAGTGCGCCGAACGTAATTCCAACCATTATCGCCGGAATAATTATTCCGATCGCTTCCCAATGATTCAGCCAACCGAACAACGCCGCGACTGTCGCTGTGCCTACCACGGTCATGATCGATCTGGTGACCGCCCACAAAATATCTCCCATAGTGATTTCGGTGATAGTTATAGGCGTTGTCAGCGCTGTTTCATATACGTCGTTGTCGATTCGGTTGTACGCGTTCCACGACGTCTCAAACAGCGCATGAAACATCGCGTTTCCCATAATTAACCCAGGAGTTACGAACTCAGCGTAAGAAGGAGCACCATCGACTTCGTCGATAAGCTTGCCAACGCCAAACCCGACGGCCACGAGAATGATGACCGGTTCGATTAGAACCCATGTGATCACGAACTTCCAATATCGAACAAACGATACGGCGTGGCGAAGCCAAAGTCCGGTGACGCTCCTACGGCGAATACCAGGGGTTGGAATTGCGAGGCTCACTATCCGTCTCTCAGTTCTCGTCCTGTTATCGCAAGGAACACATCTTCTAAATTGCCGGCACGATACGAAGTTCGTACGCCTTCAACGTCGTTGAGACCAGAAAGATCGGGACGATCGCCGTTTACGCCCGTCACGCTGATCAAGGCTCCAACTTCTCTGAACGTAATATTCTGTTCCGTCAGATATCCCCGAACCGTGCGTATAGAAACTGGGGATACTCGTAACTGCGCAACTTCTTTCGGTGCATGGCGTTCGATCATTTGATCAGGCGTGCCCTCATCGAGGATTTTTCCGTTGTCCATGATCGAAAGCCGATCGCACAGAATGGTCGCCTCTTCCATGTAGTGAGTCGACAAAAGCACAGTCACACCGGCGTCCTTGAGAACAGCAAGCTCTTCCCAAACCCGGTTTCGACTCTGTGGATCGAGTCCGGTCGATGGTTCGTCCATCACGATCACGCTCGGACTCGTCATCATTGAACGCGCAATCGCTAATCGACGTTTCATGCCGCCAGAAAGTTCGTAGACGTTTGCCTTCGACCTATCTCGTAGTCCGAAAAACTCAAGCACTTCATGCGCTCGATTCTTTGAATCTTTTCTGGAAAGACCAGCTAGGAACCCGTGAAGAAAAAGGTTTTGAAATACGGTTAGACCACCATCGAGTCCATCGTGCTGAGTCACAACGCCCATAACCTCACGAACCGCTCTGTTGTCTTTCACAACATCGATGCCAGACACGGTGATCGCTCCCGAGTTCGCAGGAGACAGCCCGGCAAGCATGCGCATGGTGGTTGTTTTACCTGCGCCGTTCGGACCCAGAAGGCCGTAAGTTTCACCGGGTTCTACCGCGAATGAGATGCCATCGACTGCCGGAACATCGCCATAGAGCTTACGGATCTCATCAGCCTTAATCACCGAACCATCGGGATTTAGCGTGGCCTCTCTATTCTGTTGCGCTTCGTTGGTCAAATTGCCTCTTCAAGCACGAGTCAGCGTGATGCAATCAAATTCGTAGGATTCACTAATAGAATGAGCTAGTCGCCCGACTCCGCAGGATTTCCAGCGCCCGGTGTCTCACCAATCCACACTTCTCCGCCTAGAAAGAGTTCTTTCTTCCATATTGGAACGATCTCTTTTAGACGATCGACGAAGTACAAAGCCGATTCGAAAGCTGGCCGCCTATGAGCCGATCCAACGGCAACGACCATGCTCGTTTCGCCAATATTGACCCTGCCCGTGCGGTGGGCGATAGCGATTTTCCCCAGTTCCCACGTTGCACGCATTTCGACAATGATCTCGGCGATCTTATTTTCGGCCATCGGCTGGTACGCCTCGTAGTCGAGATACTCGACGTTCCTGCCCTCGTTATGGTCGCGAGTGACTCCTAAGAAAGTAACAACAGCACCGTCGATGCCGGTCGTAACGAACTCCGTGAGTGGCTTTTCTTCAAGATTGTTGGGAGTGATGAACACCCAGTCGGAATCTGTCTTGATATCGCCTGAGCCACCACTTACAGGCGGAATAAGTGCGATCTCGTCTCCGGCGTTCACGAGCTGATCGCCTTTTACGTACTCACTATTGAGCGCCAGCATCACACTAGTTCCCGGTTGAGGATCTTTCGGTGCCGTTTGTCGGGCCGCAATCACAGCGTCGTCGACGGTCATGCCCTCTGTCACAGGGATACTGACGCTCCGGGTTCCGGCTCGCTCGCGCAGTAAGGCAAAGAATAGAACTGATATTTGTTGGTCGGAATTAGTCAAAGAAGTTCGTCAGAGAGTCGTTACCAATTGATCGGCAGTAGATGCATCTCAGGTTACTGCCGAACACGCCCTACCGGGTACTAACCGCGTCACCAGAAGTAGTTAGGTTTCGCCGCGACTCAAATATGCGGCCTAGCATTTTGAGTATCTGATTCGAATCAGTATGAAGGATTAATACAATGGAAAAATATGAGCGAGTCTGTTGATCCATTGGTCAAAATCACACGTATTCCCGAGCGGGGTTCTTACAAAGCAGAATCGATTAACTCGACCTTCGACGATGGCTACTTGCGCCACGTAGCGTACGAATCTGATCACGGACCCGTCGTTCTTACGACACTTTACGGTCGACACGAAAATTTCGTCTATTTCGACGGTTCCCCAGCGGCAGAGATGTTTCGTCGGGCAAATTCCGACGTGAACATCAGCCTTGCCGTAACTCATGTCGATGGATTCGTTCTTGGTCGCTCACTGTTCCATCACTCGATGAACTACCGATCTCTTGTGGCGATCGAAAAGGCAGAAAAGGTCACAGATCCTGAAGAAGTGATGCATGGCCTCGAAGTAATCACCGAGAACTGTTTACCGGGTCGATGGGAAGAAGCTTGTAAGCCTAACGACGTCGAGCTTCGACAAACGACAGTATTCCGATTTGAACTCACTGAGGCTTCGGTAAAGGTAATAACTGGTGCTCCGTGAGACGACGAAGAAGATATCGATATATGGGCAGGCATATTTCCTGTAATCAGCGGGCTAACCAACTCGGTTCCAGCGCCTGATTTCACGGATGACACCGACCTACCATTGGCTCTCAGAACGTTCCGTCAGATACCCGAAGATGCATGAACGTCTCGCCGATAAACGACAAATATTTGTAAGCTAATTGCAGTCGAACGCTAAAACGAGTTCAAATTCCGCTTTCAAACCCCTTTGACCTTCAACGTAATGGGCAATACAATTTTAGGTCGATTATGTTTGAACTCTCGCAATGGGCTGGAGTCTGACAAATATCTTTTCCGCCGTCTCCTTAATTACGGCACGGAGTGATTTCACGAATGGTTCGAATCCGTCTTAAACGTGTTGGTGGCAAGAAGCACCCTTTCTACCGAGTAGTTGTCGCTGACCAGCGTGCAGCTCGCGATGGTGCATTCATCGAACAGATCGGCACGTACGATCCGTTCCCAAACCCACCCGAGATCAAGCTAAACGAAGAGAAGGTCAATGAGTGGATTGGTAAGGGTGCACAGCCATCTGAATCAGTTGTCTATCTTCTCCGATCCGCAGGAATACTTCCTAAGGTATCGACTCCTAAGGTAGAAACTCCTAGTGGCTGAGCGTGACGACGACGTCCAAGCTGAACAGTCCGAAGGCGACGACATGTCGCCTATTGACTCGATACGAGAGATGATCGAGTACATCGCACGTGCGCTTGCCTCGAACCCGGATGCAGTATCTGTAACCGAAGAGGACGATGGCGAACGCACTTTCCTTCACCTTTCAGTAGACGATCAGGACAAGGGCAAAGTAATCGGCCGTGACGGTCGAGTTGCCCAGTCAATGCGCTCGCTCTTGCGAGTTGCAGCAGTAAAGGCAGACATCCGTGTCAGCCTCGAAATCGACTAGCACGTCTACACCCCTGAACCTTCCATGACCGATTCCAAAAGTCGACCCGACACCCCGGGCGAAGAACTGAAAGAATTGGTTGTAGTTGGTCGCGTCCGACGCCCAACCGGCATCAAGGGCACACTTCTCGTTGAGATCTACTCAGGGATTCCCGATCGATTCATTGTTGGCGACAGCGTTATCGCTGACGGCCAAGAATACGAGATAGTCGAAACCGGTAAATCTGGCGATTCAGCTAAGCTCCGTTTCGACGGGATCAACTCAATTGAAAAAGCAGATCGCTTTCGAGATATTGAACTTTCGGTTCCAGCCGAAGAACTTCCAGAGAATCCTCCGGGCGTCTACTACCATTACGAAATTCTCGGTTCCGATGTAACGACTGTTGATGGTCAACATCTAGGAACGCTAACCGAGATCCTCGAAACTGGCAGTAATGACGTCTTGATCATCACCGGCAAGCCTGCTCCCAAAAAAAATAAGGGCGACGAAATTCTCGTTCCCGTTCTTGATGGCGTAATCTTCGATGTCGACAGAAAAGCCGGCACGATGAAGATAGACCCGCCCGACGGCATTCTCTAAGCCCTGTATTTTCGGTAAACTGTGTGCTCAGTTCGTTTGGTTCGATCGGAACCAGTAGCAATCGTCACGTAGAGGCCAATAGGAAATATCTGAATGTCAGGTCACTCTAAATGGAGCACGATCAAGCACAAAAAAGGTGCGGCCGACGCTAAGCGCGGTCAGCTCTTCACAAAGCTTGCTCGAGAAATCATGGTCGCAGCTCGCGCTGGCGACCCAAACCCTGATATGAACTTCCGTCTACGACTTGCGGTGGATAACGCCAAGTCGCTGAATATGCCGAAAGACAACATCGACCGAGCGATTGCCCGCGGATCCGGTGTCGGTGACGACACGGTCATCCTCGAAGAAATCAGCTACGAAGCGTACGGCCCCGGTGGCGCTGGCATCATCGTTCAAACGCTAACCGACAACAAGAACCGCACTGCTGCCGAAGTTCGAGCCAAAATCACTCGAGCCGGTGGAAATCTTGCGGGAGCTGGGGCTGTTTCATGGAATTTCGAAAACAAAGGTCTGATCACTGTCGAAGTAACCGACGGTGACCCTGACGACATAGCCCTGGAAATTGTTGATGCTGGAGCCGAAGATGTTGAAGTCGATGGCAACGTGGTTCAGATCACTGCGCCATACGAAGAGTTCGCACAGGTGAAGACCAGTGTTGAAGCGCTCGCGGGCATCAAAGTCGAAAGCGGTGATGTTGCCCTCGTTCCGACCTCATTGGTCCCACTAGACGACAAGGGCGCAATGCAGACGCTAAGACTTTTGGATTCGCTTGAAGAACTCGATGATGTAGCGAAGGTCTACTCAAACGGCGATTTCTCCGACGAAGTTCTAGAGAAGTACGCGGAAGCCGAGTAACGAGGACGCGAACGGATAGATTCGTCTCTTTCGTCCCAGCAATTTAGTTTCGTATGAAATCATGCGGCAGTACAATTTCATAGTTGTATTGCCGCTTTTTTATGGGACAGATCGGACGCTGGAACTAGATGTGTAGAATGACCGCCGGCCCGTTACTTGCGATAATGGGTGTGGCTGGAACTGCAGCAGGGGTCGGATTGGCCGTTGTTCGCGAACGACTCGATCGAAGGTCAGACGCCCGCGCCGCCAGAGAAGCAGCAGCCGACCAAGACGACAACGACTCTGAATCAACTCGCTCGACCGATTCAACTGACTCTGCTGGCTCAGATAAGTCCTAGCTGTTCGAGCATCTCAGCCGTACTCGTAACGGGTAGTTTGCAAGCATAGTTTTCGCAAACATAAGCCGTTGCCTTGCCGTTCACCTGACTCCGACCCTCTAGCAATGGCGATCCGCCAGGTTCGCTAGAACCTTCAACAGCACCTGCCAATACCCGGTTCGGCTCGAACGAGCTTCGTAGTTCACGTTTCATTTCTGAAATAACGGAATCCGATTCGTCCCCAATCAGCACCACCTCTTGCGAATTCGATCGCAAGAAGTCGACAGCCGCTAGCCAGGATGTAACCGCGGACGGTGCCTGCTCCATGTGTGGAATCAACGCCTTCATCGACGTTTCGGCTTTCTCTGCGTACTCTGCAATCCCGGTGAATACGCTCAAACGTTGCAAAGCCATCGCAGCAATCGCTCCACCCGACGGCACGGCGTTATCAAGTACATCACGTGGGCGAACCAATAACTTCGAGTGTTCGAGTGATGTGTCATAGAACACACTCCAGTCTTTGTCCCAGAAACGTTCGATCATCTGATCAGCAATAGCCTGCGCCTCGCGAACATACGAGAAGTCGAACGTCGCTTCGTACAGCGTCAGAAGAGCGTCGACCAAGTAAGCGTGGTCATCGAGGTACCCAAGGATTCGTGCATCGCCCTCCGACTCGCTGGTCGCCTTCCACGTATGAAGCAATAATCCATTCTCATCACGCACTTGATCTAATAGCAATCGAGCGTTATTTTTTGCTGTGGCAATCCACTCATCGTTTTCAAATACAGCACCTGCTTCTGCAAACGCCTTGAGCATAAGTGCGTTCCACGAAACGAGAATCTTGTCGTCGATTCCCGGCGCTATTCGTTTCGACCGCTCCTGATACAGAATCCCACGAACTCTCTCTATGTCGGCGATAAGGTCTGCGGGCTCCTGCGCAGTTCGGGACATAAACTCTGGCAGTGACATTGGCATGTTAAGGATGTTCGATCCTTCGAAATTCCCTTCCTCCGATATCCCCCAATAAGCCTTGGCTAGCTCAGCGTCAGATGAATCCAGTGTGGAATCTATCTCGTCAGATGTCCAGACAAAGAATTTCCCTTCGACTCCCTCGGAATCGGCGTCAGAAGCTGAATAGAAACCTCCGGCAGCATGAGTCATCTCTTTGGTCACATATTCGAGAGTTTCTTCAATGACCCGCTTAAACAACGGTTTTTTCGTGGCCTGATATGCATGGATATACAGCGATATGAGTTGGGCGTTGTCGTACAGCATCTTTTCGAAGTGAGGTACGAGCCAGCGATCATCTACCGAGTAACGAGCAAACCCGCCACCGATCTGATCGTAGATACCACCATGAGCCATTTTTTCGAGCGTAAGAGTCACTATGTCGAGCACTTGCGAGCTATTGGTCCGCTTCCAGTATCGGAGCAACAGTTCGTAGATCATCGGTTGCGGGAATTTTGGCGCACCCTGTGACCCGCCATGCTCCAGATCAGCATTACCGACCAGTTGTGTAAAACTTCCGAATATCAGCGACTCATCAACTGATCCTTCGATTTTCTTCGGGGTTGCTTGTTCGCGAATAGCGTCCACAACCTGCTTCGAGTTGTCGAGAATTTCCTGGCGCTTGTTGGCGTACGCATCCGAGATCGCTGCAAGCACTCGCGGGAATCCTGCCATGTTAGGTCGATCTTCAGGCGGGAAGTATGTTCCACCAAAAAACGGTTGACCGTCTGGAGCAATAAATACGGTCAGAGGCCAACCGCCTGAACCGGTCATTGCTTGAACTGCGGTCATGTATATCGAGTCGACGTCGGGGAGTTCTTCTCGATCGACTTTAATGTTGATGAATCCATCGTTCATCACTGCTGCAATCGACTCATTTTCGAACGACTCGTGCGCCATTACGTGGCACCAGTGACACGACGAGTATCCGATAGATAACAAAATGGGTCTGTCGAGCAATCTGGCCGCCGCCAATGCCTCTTCACCCCACGGATACCAATCGACTGGATTGTCCTTGTGTTGGAGCAAGTACGGGCTTGTTTCGTTGGCCAGTCGGTTGGGCATGTTTTCCTGATTCTCTAAGTGCTCGTGCCATGTTGGGTTATGTGAGTTCGATACGCTTTGATTAGTTGGCGGTACATCAAATCTAGGACGATACGAACTGTTGCTACAGACCTATCAATTTCAATGTGTAAACCTCTTTGGTGTCTAATTCGATGACTTTAATTTTGTGATTATTAGTATCGGCGATGTATATCCGATTTCCAGCGACCGCCACGCCAGCAGGTTCGCTAAATTGGGCAATGTTCGAGAAACCGTCCACGTCGCCTGCTTTCCCTGAGCCGGCAATAGTGCCGACCAGTAACGACCCAATGGCTACCGACTTAATTTTGTTGTTATACGAATCAGCAACGTAGATGACATCTTTACTGACAGCGAGTCCCTGCGGATGCTGGAACAGAGCATCTTTACCAACCGCATCAAAGTCGCCAAAATCGAACAATCCTTTGCCGATCAGTGTTACAACCCTACCCTCGTCTGCAATCGCTGAAACTCTGAGCGCGCTAGTTTCACTATCGATAAAAAATACTGCGTTGTTAGATACTTCGATTCCGTACGGCTGTGCAAGTCGGGCGTTCGATTTGAGATCGTCGTGTATATCTTCGCCGCCATCTCCCGCGAACGGACTCACTGTGCTTTCGGCGATGTTCATCGCCCAAAGCTGATGGAACCCTGCCATTGCCACATACAGCACTCCTTCATGAAGTGAGAGGTCGTATGGCGAGTTGAGTGGCGTGGTTAGAGCATCCCCACCCTTATGCCTATACAAGGACTGCTCGCCAGTTCCGGCGATGCTCTCGGCAGTTCCAGCAACGAGACACACTTTCACGATGGTATGCGTTCCAGCGTCGGCTACATACAAGGTTTCACCATCGATCACGACGCCTTGTGGATTGTCGAACAATGGCTGATCGAAAGCTCGCTCGGAAAAGACGCCGGAATGTTCAATATCTACAAGCGGAGATTCGCCGTTGCCAATGACAGCTTCGACCTTACCATCGAGATCGCTGATGATAAGCCGGAGATGATTCGAGTCGGAAATCACCAAAATATCCCGCTCGGAGTCGGCTGTAATTTTGCCGGGGAACGAGAGCTGTGTCTCGGGTTTAGTCTCCGGAAGAAGATCCAACTTCCCATGCACAAAATTGCCCATCGGTTCGTGTTCTTCGATCATTCCAGCCAGCACCTGATCGAGTGCATCGACGGGGAACTCGCCTTCGTGTCGACCAATCACTTTGCCTGTTGGATCAAGGAACATTAGGGTTGGCCAGGCACGAGCTGCGTACGACTTCCATATCTCGAAGTCGGCATCGTTCACTACTGGGTGGCCAATTCCGTAACGACGCACTGCCTCTCGCACGTTCTCTGATGACTTTTCTGCATTGAATTTCGCCGAGTGAACCCCAACGACGGTCAGAATGTCGGCGTACTTTTCTTCCAGCTTCCGCAACTGCGGAAGTACATGCATGCAGTTAATTCAGCAGTAGGTCCAAAAATGAAGAACGACAAGTCGACCTCGAAGGTCTTCCAGCGTTAGCGGGGCTTTGGTGTTGAACCATTCAAGCCCTTCCGGAAACTTCGGAGCGTGGATCGTACCTTTGTACCTTGTCGCCAACGGTGGCCCCCAACTAGCATCATCCGAAAAATCATGAGTGGACAATTATTTCACGTCGCTTCGACCGTAACTCGTAGCCCTGTGCAGATTTAGATCAGCATTTTGAACGAACTACTCGGCAATGAACACCGGTTGCGACCATGCACGCGTGCCACGCGACGAATAAACAGTCGCTCGCACGTAACCGTCGAGCCGAGTTGGCAAGTACGAAGGCGACAGACTCGTCGATTCGTACAGCAATCGACCGTTCATCCCAGTGAATAGAGTCGTGTACTTGGCCTGAACGCCATCGCTTGGAGTCGTTTCGGGATCAATATCGAGTTTGATATGCCGCTCGTTCGCGACCATGTCCCCAATAGTCACACCGGTCGATGCGTAGAACTCGCCATCCGACATCGCTTCGTAAATATCTTGCTGTGCCAGCTTAGCTGCCTTGACCTGCACCCATCCCCTGCCGGGATTCGAGCGATTGGCGCTGAATTCGCCGGTGTAGTGGTGCGAGTCATCGACTGCGATTCCCCATACTCGTCTATTGTTGCTCAGCAATCGATCCCAAATGCCATCGGTGCTTGCCTTGCCTCCACCGCCAGCATTGTGGGTCTCAGGATGGCCATTGAAGACTTCCATGAACTTATAGCCTTCAACCTGCATCATTGCGCCGTCATCGAACGCCCAGCGAAAGTTAGGATGATTTATCGACGCCATCCCGCCAGCCGCAATAATCCGGTCGACGTTCTCTCGCATGGCGGTAACGATATCGGTTGAGTCAGAAGCCTCGACAACTTCGGTGACTCCATAGCCGTTTACGTGAACGGGACCATCGGAATTTCGAGAGGTCACTTCTTCGCCAGCTACTAGTAACGGCCACTTGGCTTTCTCGGCGTCGCTGCCTTCGAGGATTGTCAGGTGGTTGTGATCTGAAAGGCACAGCCAGTCGTAGCCCTGCTCGTGGTACCACTCGGCAACGTGTTCCGCCGATTCGTCGCCGTCGCTGTTGGTCGTGTGGGTGTGGAGATTGCCTTTGAGCCAGCTTTTTGTAGTCATAACCGGATTTTACAGATCATTTGAAGCGACCGAGCAGTCGAACGTCGTTGACAGTGGGCAAACATGACGAGAGACTCCGCAAATGTCTCGATCCGTTTGCTCGAACCGAGCATAATTACGAACTTTATTTACCGGCTTATAGCTACAACTCGACGTCAATTCATTTCTAGGATTTTTTCGATATGGCAAAACTAAAGGTGCTAATGACAGGCGCAAGCGGATACATCGCTTCGTTGATGTTACCGACTATGCGGGATCATTTCGACATGGTTCTTGCCGACGTTTCGGACACCGACCGTGACGGCAATAAAATCGAAGGTGTTCAAATAGCCGATTTCATCGATACGGATCGATCGAAATATTCGCACCTTTTCGATGGTGTCGATGCCGTAATTCACTTGGCGTTCAAGCCACATACCGCTCGTGGAGCCGAGTTAGAAAAGACGCCAATCGATAGATTCGACAACGAACACGAAAACGTCCAGATGGCGAACAATATCTATCGCTCTGCCTACGATTCCGGGGTGCGACGTATTGCTGTGGCAAGTTCTAATCACGCTGCCGACTGGTACGAGCATTCGCTAATACATGATCGCAAGATGGACATGGTTCGTCCGACAGATTTTCCGATTTCAGATAATTTTTACGGCTGGGCGAAGGCTGCGTATGAGCTGCTGTCTTATCCGTATGCATGCGGTATTTTTGGTCGAAAGCTCGAGACGGTAATGCTGAGAATCGGATTCACTCGCCCTATTCAAGCTGCTCAATATCTATCCGCCGATTCGATGTCGGAACAAACTCGGGGCGGCTTAGAGGAGTTCAAACGGAATCTTGGCGCCTACATCAGTCCACGGGATATAACGCAATTATTCACCAAAGCAGTCGAAGCACCGGACATCGAAAACGAACACGGCGTGCCGTTTGTTGTTGCGTACGGCTGTAGCGACAATACCCGACGCTTTTGGTCGTTAGAGACCGCTCGAAAGTATCTCGACTACCAACCAGAGGACGACACCGAAGTGATCTACTCGCAGGAGATAGTCCAGCTAATCACCGGCGACCGCACAGATATCCGAGGCGGAAAAGTAGGGATTTAACGAAAGTCGGACTTAGCGCTCATCATGAGTGGAGTCTGCTGGACCGGGAAGTTTGGTGCTGATTCACGGTGTGTCAGCGCGCCGGCCCAACACCACCGACCCGCCAAAGATCCCTCCACTCCACTTTACTTCGGTCGAGATATCCACATCAACTTGAACATTCGGTTCTCCCTCCCGAAGTGGGAGGGAGTTAGAGGGTGGGAGACTACGACGCGAGCCGAGTTATCCGATGACCACGGCGACTAACGCAACGACTAGTAAAACGAGAACTTCTTACGGATCATCTTGTCTTCACCGATCTTGGCGACGATCTGCTCGTGAAGTTCAAAGTCCCACTCACCGATGAAGCTGACCGCTGTTCCCCGTTTACCCATTCGAGCCGTACGACCGATTCGGTGAACGTATTCCTCGATGTTCTCTGGCATGTCGTAGTTGATGACGTGAGATATCGTAGGGATATCGAGTCCACGTGCTGCGAGGTTGGTGGCAACCAACATTCTCAGACTTCCATCTCGGAATGCGTTCATCACACGGTTACGCTCTGATTGGGACATTCCACCGTGGATTCCCTTGATTCCGAAACCTTCTCCGGCGAGTCCCTTAGAAAGTCGGTCAACTCCAACTTGCATTTTCCTGAATATTAAAACCTGCGAACCTTCTGTTACGTCATCGAGAATTTCCAGGATTCCGTCGGCTTTGTCTTGCGACGCAACGTCGTAGAAAATCTGGTCGACTTCATCGACTGTTTCGATTCCCTTTGAATCGTTCACCAGCTGAATCCAGCGAGGATCGTCGAGATATCGGCGGATCAGGCCACGGATGAATCCGGGAATAGTTGCTGAGAACAGCGCAGTCTGGCGGGTGCTCGGCGTCCTCTTAAGGATGAACTCCATGTCGTCGGCGAATCCGATGTCGAGCATTTCGTCGGCTTCATCGAGCACTGCGTATCGCACATAGCCCAAATCGATAATCCGACGGTTCATTAGGTCTTTGAGCCGACCGGGCGTACCAACAACGATCGTAGCGCTCTTCTCTAGCGCTCGAATCTGCTTGGCGATCGGCTCACCACCGTACACGGCAACAACGCTGATTCCACGGTCACGACCGATAAGCGCCAATTCTCGTTGCACTTGCTGCGCGAGTTCCCGAGTAGGAACAAGCACGAGACCCTGTACGTCCCGTGAGTTGGGGTCGACCTGGTTACACATCGGAATTCCGAATGCAGCGGTTTTGCCCGATCCAGTGACCGCCTGTGCGACCACATCGCGACCCTCAAGTTGCCACGGAATGGAGGCTTCTTGAATATCTGAAGGAGACTCGTATCCCATGTTGGAAATCGAGTTGACGATGGTTTTTTCGAGTTTGAGTCCACCCCACTCTTCTGTACCGACCAGGTCGGTACGAACTTGAGTCAGAATTTCTTTGTCTGGTTGACGTTCTTGATCTCGTCTACGAACAGGCTTGCCACGAACCGGTGTGCGATCTGATCGCGGTGCAGTCGGTGCTTTAGCCTCTTCACGCGTTTCGCTGTACTCTGGTTTTGCGTAGCGATCTTCGTTCCTAGATCGTCGTGGTGCACGTTCTGCTGCAGATGAATTTGGCGACTCGTTTCTCGGCCGGCGCGCTGGTCGGTCGTCACGGCTGTCACGGTAATCTTCCCGCGGCGACCTGTCGTCCTGACTTCGATCGCCACCACGGTTGTCTCGGCGGCTATCAGTCTTAGAGCGCGTTGGGCGGGAGTCTGTATTACGATTTTGTCGCCCGTCGATGACAGGACGTGAATCTACATTCCGGCGGAGGCGTGGAGCGTCTGAACGTTGTTCATCGCGTTGCTCGGATGAATGTGATTCGGGTTCACCATTACCTCGAGCACGATTGCTTGGGCGTCTTCCGCCACGGCTGTTGTCTCGTTCGTCACGATCGCGTCGATCGTTGTCACGCGAGTCGGCACGTCGAGAACCTCGGTCATCGTTGCGTGTTTCACTTCGACGGCCCGAGTTTTCGCTGGAGCGTCGATTCGATTTACGAGAGGGTTCTGATTCCCGGCGTGACCCCGATTGGGAGTCGACAGAGCGGGAGCGGGTAGATTCTTCGGAATTTGGAGTGCGGTTAGCGGCTGTACGATTGCTAGTTCGTGAGTTCGATTCAGTTGATGCCGAATCGTCGTTCTTGTTGCCGCCACCGATGAGACTTTTCAGTCGGCCTAGAGTGCCCAGTGTCCTGGTGCCCTTCTGATAGTAGGAGTGGTTTCAGTAAGTATTTCTGAGTTGCTTGCTTCTAGTGTACTTCTTGATTGAGCGTTTCTGACAATCAACTTCGATTCAGCTTTCAGTTCGATCAAACTCCGTTCAGCCGCAAACAGGTTGCTAAGTCAGGTTTTTCTATAGTGTGGCTCTCATGAGCACAGTCAACACCAGCACTCCGGTCAACGATGCAACTTCGCCTCCGCTATCTTCGTTTAAGCAATGGATCGACGTCTATGGTGACAATTGGATCAAGTATTCAACAGCATCAGTTATAGTATTATTCGTCGTAATTACCATTGGTTTACTTACCGGAAGCGCTCTGGGATTAATCGTTGTTTGTGCAACTTTAACCGCCGGTTATGTCGGCATTCACGTGCATTTGTCTAATCGGCTTCGAGTGGTCAGCAACGAACTCGATGAAGCCGAAGACCGACTTGCAAACGAGGCTAGTTCAAGCAGAATCCTTAATGGCATTCGCACGTTGCGGGCAAACAACTCACTCAGTCAGGATGCCCGACTTGCGACCGCGGCTCGCATGGCAACGGAGTATCCGGCTGCGATCGTGTTCAATTTACGAGACGCTCATGGAGTGCTTGCCCCTTCCAACTGGAGCTATGATGGCCAGCTATCACACATACGAGATCAGTTCGAGACGCTCGATGGTGATGATCCAGGAGCGATAGCGGCTCGACAGGGATCGGCGATCGTAATTTCAAATACCGACGCACGCGCCGAAACGCTGCCAGCTTGGGCAGAGCATGCCGGTTTCTCTCAAGGAATCGTGGCACCGATCAGCCGTGGGCTCGACACTATCGGCGTGATCTATGTGTTAAACAAGTCGGGCAAACTTCCCACGCTGAACGAAATTGAGCAGCTTGAGCTAATCGTCAGTTTTAATTCACATGGTGCTCTAGCATCCGGTCGTGAGACCGCACCCGGTCCAACTCAGCCGTTCCGAGTTGTAGAGAAACCTAGCACGTCGAGTCTGGGTGATTCACCTGCTGCCACTCATCCGATTCGCATGGAAGGGTTCGCACTGAATCCTGAGTCGGGAAGAATGGAGATGGACGGCATCTTGATTTCCTTATCTCCAACCGAGTTCCTGTTGATGCACGCACTGGCTTCGTCACCCGATAAGCCGGTTTCGCCCGAAGTGCTTATGAGCAGCTGCTGGTCGAAGAATTCTCGACCTGCCGACAACGCTGTCGATGTCGCTATATTCCGCTTACGCAAGAAGTTGAACAAGACGGCGTCAGGCGAAGGACTTATCAAGACGGTTCGAGGCAGCGGCTACATGTTCATCCCACCGGCTTCGACCACTGCATCGCCCGTAGTCGCCGACTAAATATTCAGGTCTTAACCCAAACTCTCAACGCTTAAAAGTTAACGCCGCACCGAAGGCGTTTGGTGCGACGTTACGCCAACCGGCCTTACGACCGGGTCCGCTATATGTAGCCGTTGTGTGTGGCAACGACCCTCACAAATTAACCGGTAGGTAGAAGAACCGGGCCTCGTGTGCGACGAGGTACTGGTGTATCGAAAACCGCCACCTCCGGATCTATCGCCATTTCACGTCGTATTGGAATGATCGGAGTGAACATGTCTTCACTACTTTGCTCAATACCGATTCCAGCCAGAACTATCGTCACATTGATCTCTTTGCCCATCCCGATCAAGCGTTCACTCGACACGTGAATAATCGCACTCATGCCTATTTCATCACGCACTTTGTCGACAGCATCAGCAACCTGCCCAAGCGACAGTCCAATGCCGCCCACGACGTGTGCAACAACTGATCGAGCACATACGAATTCTCTCGAAGTGGAAGCAAAGGCTTTATCGACAGCCCTGCTCCCTGCGTGAAGCCCAGTAGAAGCTCCCGAAATAACGGCTGACTCGCCAGCATTGGTTAGCGAATCCTGCACTGAGATAGCCCGCTCAGGTGAAAATTCGAGTGCGAG
>Ga0209403_10003685_pt1 | contig 17142 bp, 17 predicted proteins | sample ArcticOcean_MG_C_8_FD_187440 | JGI IMG/M metagenome (GOLD analysis project Ga0209403, IMG submission 187440) | Marine microbial communities from western Arctic Ocean - ArcticOcean_MG_CB11_86 (SPAdes) (version 2) | ecosystem: Environmental > Aquatic > Marine > Oceanic | place: Arctic Ocean... | reverse complement strand
TGTTAAATTACCTATAGACATACTGCCGCCGCCAGTGGCTGCAGATGAATCTACAATTGCAGGAATAAAAGTACTAGCAAGAACTAAAATTATACCTAAATAAACAAAGAATGAGGTATAAATGACTGTTACATAACTGCCTACTTCCTGTCTTCTTTCATTTTCTAAAGCCTTTATTTCTCTAGCATCAAATGATGCTGCCAAAAGAATATCCGAAATTCTACCTCCAGCCCTATTGGCTTCATCAACCATTCTAACGGCCCTAGTTACAATCGGTGAAGTTACCCTTTCAGTAAACATCTCTAAAACTTCACCAAAAGAAATACCCCAGGAAATTTGTGAAGCCATTTTATTTACTTCATCATTAAGATTGCCATACTCACCTTTAGCTAAAGTCTGAATAGCTACAGTCATACTGAGCCCTCCTTTCCAATACTCAGCCAAATCTCTCAAGAAATCAGGAAACTTTTCTTCGACACGAGCCCTAATTGCATCTCGCCTTTTACCATACCAGCCATAAGGATACATCAAGGCAATCAAACCAAAAACAATATAATCTATAGCTGAAATTTCAGGATAACTACGAATCCAAATGTCTGCAGTCATTTCTTCATCAATACCATTCACGAAAGGATCTTTATCTTTAGTCTCATTATTTTGAATTGCAAGAGGCGAACCTAAACCAGTTATTAATTCATATCTATCAGTTGACCCATACGGTTCAGCATATGTATTTCCGAGGGTGAAGGTAAATCTCCCATCATTCAAATTCCAAGGATTATCAAATTGTTTATCATTATCTCTATCCTCCATTGGAGTTAATTTATCAGTCTTAATATCTTCATTTGCAATAGCAAAAAAGAAGAGTGCCAATACTATTGAAAAAAATGCAACCAGTGTCGGACCCCAATCAGGGTCTTTGTTTCTAACACTTAACCAGCGATTAACTTTCCAATATTCCATCCAACGCCTCTTCATGCCTGTACGGCGGTCAGTGTAGATTTTATTCTGAAGATTCCCTTTTATTGACATTAATCAGTTGAAACCTCCTGACTTAGTGAATAAAATAAACCTGAGAAAATTATTTGGATAACTGGAAATCCTCCGAAAACTAAAAGATACATGTGTATCTGTTCAAGTTGCATTCCTGCACCAGAAACCCAGAATGTAATAACGGCAATAATCATTGCAAAAATAGGTAATGCTACAGCCACAACAACATAGGCTTCAGAGAACAAGGCCATCTGTTGTAAAATATCTTTAACATGACTTCTATTTTGCTGACCATAATATTCAGCTCTGTTTAAGTAGTAAAGTTTTAGATTTCCTCCAGCAGTTACTGTTCCGATAATGCCCTGAATAAACTCGGCAAATCTTTCAGAAGGAGTTCTATCAACGGCTTCTTTTAATGTAGTTACTAAATCACGACCCATAAACTCCATACTATGGTAAATCCAAGCTGCCTCATGTGCTATTTCCCCATATATGTCCTTATTTCGAGCAAGTGATTTGAAAGTCTTAGAAGGAGTTGCATTAGCTGCAGCCATTGCTGAAACGTAACTAGCTGCAAAAGGAATTTGCTTATCCATGTTTGAACCGCGGCTACTTTGCAATAATGCTGGAGTTACCCAGTGAACTAAGGCCACCAATCCAGGTAATACTAACAGTAATACTGCAGCTATGACCAGTTCAACAAATATATCAATAGAATACGTAGGTTTTATCGTTTCCCCAGTTTGACTATTGATAGTGGGGGCTGCATTAGGGTCTTCCATAGACTCAATCTGAGGAATTACAACACCAAGAAGGAGTAATGTAACACCTAAGCCAACTAAAAAAGTTAAAACAATTTGCATTACTGAAGTTGCCACATAGTCTTCTGGTAAAAGTGGAATACGGGCTTTAACTAACTGATTTTTAAGACCAAGTGAATCTTTAGTCAGCATACGCCCTAACCAACCGAATAAAATTCTACTGAATGTTTCAAAACCCGTCAGAGCCATTTATGCCACCAACGTGGATTAGCAGAACGTTGTACTCTATTGGCTAAATTGATTTTCAAAGATACCAAAGATTTAGACTGGCGAGTTTCTTCAGCTTCAACGGCCGCCGACCTTTGACCTTCATCACTTTTTTCAATTTTTATTGCTGCTTTAGATCTGGCATTCATTTCAGATAATACTGATTTTAAAACTCTACGACCTTCAACCTCATTCAGAGATGAAACATCTCCAAAATCCACCTCTTTAGTCAATGGAACCAATTGTTTCAAAGGAGCATAGTATGCCTGATCTTTGAGTAAATCATTTTGTAATCTTAATTCCACATTTTCACGTCTTGATTCTTCGTTGGCAATTAATTTAGCCCTCTTAGTTGGATCATCCGTTTGTGAAATTTTAGCATCCGTTTTTGCGCGAGTAGCCTGCTCTTTGGCCTCACGAGTTTGATATCTCTGCCTTATCTTAGGCGGGAAATCACCAACATCAACTTCTTCATCATCTCTAGATAAGTCCATTTCTCTCTCTTCAACTTTGCGACGGCGTTTCTTACCGCCCACTTGCATGTCTGCGTAAACTTTACGCATTACATCTTCAGGATGGACATAATACTCTGCAACAACTTTTGCAAAATCTTTGTAATCTCTAATACTCTTCTTTAAACACCATTCAATAACCAATTGTCTCCTCTTGGTTTCATCCATTATCTCTACGCGATTAAGATTGGCTTTTACCATAATCTTTTCGAAAATATAGGACTTTCCTGTAAAAACATATTCATCAATCTTATTATCCCACCGGAACGCTTCATTTGTTAACAATTCATGTGAATGAGGATCTATACCTATGATCTCAACAATTGCTTTATTTCTTCGAACACGTTTGCCTCCAACACGAGTCTGAATCTGAATAGATATCCCATCTAATGCAGGAATCAATACTCTAGGAATTTCAATTGGTTTGTTCTCAAGACGATGTACTAAACTTTGAATGGAATCTGCGTGGAAAGTGGAGTATGTTGTGTGTCCTGTTGCCATAGCCTGGAAAAGAACATAAGCTTCAGCACCTCTAATTTCTCCAACAATTATGTATTCTGGACGTTCACGTAGTGCTGCTCTTAACAAATCATACATATCAACTTCTCCAGCTGCTTTTTCTCCTGATCCGCCAGATTCACCTCCAAAACCTTGCCGAGTACAACCTGGAATCCAGTTTGGATGCGGTAAATTTAATTCTCTTGTCTCTTCAATACTTACAATTTTATGTTGCCATGGAAGGAAAAGCGAACATGCATTCAAAGAAGTTGTCTTTCCAGATGCAGTTCCACCAACGAAAAGCATAGACATACCATACTGCATTGCTAACCAAAAGAATGCAATTTGCATCGAGGAGAACGTTTTGAATTCAAGTAAATCTACTGGTGTAAAAGGTTCATCTCTAAAACGCCGTATCGTAAAAGTCGACCCCTTTGTCGAAACTTCACGACCAAGCGTCATAACAATACGTGAACCATCCATCAAAGTTGCATCCAATAATGGTTCTGCAATAGAAATGTGTTTTCCACAACGTTGAGCCATACGAATGATATATTGTTCTAATTCTAATTCATCTTCCCACATTACATTTGTTCGCAAAGATTCAAATCTTCTATGGTAAACGAATATCTCAACGCCAGGACCATCACAAGAAACATCCTCAATATTAGGATCTTTCATCATGGTGTCTATTTTCCCATAACCAATCAAATCTCTTTCGATATAATAATGGATTTTCTCCCGATTACTTTTACGTGATTTTAATCTATAACTGTCTAAAATATCATTGACAGCTTGTTTCAAAAAATCTTCTTGAGTTTCATCAAGCGTTTCACGATTAATATTAAGCGCTCTTTGAAGGACAAGCTTAATTGTATCTAAATCTTCTTTTTCCTGTTTTGAAGCTTTAGGTTCAACTACATAATAAAAACGAGAGTAATCTCTCTTATCAAACAGAACCCTAACATAAGAATAAGGTGGGTAAACGGGATAAGTATCCAACTCTTCAAAATCCTCGCCAATCTCAATATCATCCATAACCAAGTCATGAATCACGCCTTCTTTGTCAGCAGCTTTGCGCCTCTTATCTTCCGCTTTACGTTGTTTGTTAAGTTTACGACGCTGGAGCCAAGAAAGTTTTGACTCATCAATCGGCTCTTCTTGGTCACCGATTAAAGTCGAAGCGTTTTCCATTGTTTCTTTGGCTGCGCTCATTTTATCATCCAGTGGTTAACTTAACAACCTTTAGACTTTCATCATAGTATATGACTATATAAGAAGTCGTCGATATCAAAGGAGAACCGCTTGTAGTCTCAATTGCAGTAGCTGGAAATATAGGGAAAGTTACCTCAAATTCTCCACCTCTAGGCTGCATTGTAGTAACTTTAAGGCCATCGGTTGTACCGTTTACCTTATACTTTATTCCATGATTTATAGATTCAATTCCTGTATTCAATTTAACTACTGGTGAAGAATCCGGATATTCTCTTACTGTAGTCAATAAATCTTCAATAGATAGCTGAAAGTAAAGCGCCAATTGTTCAGCTTCTTCTTGTGCAGTATTGGCTATATTTCCATTGAGCATTGTCGTAGAAGTTAGCATTATAGAAGATAAAATAAGAATCGAAACTGCGATTGTATAAACGTAGCCAATTAATTCCGAAGCTGCTGAATCATCGTAAGCTAAATTTGACATGTATTGTCCTCTCTAATAATCTAAAGTCAAATGGTGTTGATTGTGAATATACTATGTCTTGTTCTATATCTTTTCCTAATTCAGAATGTGCCATCAAGGAGTCTGTTCTTTCAAAATTATAATCTACAGCATCAAAACTGTTGTAAGCCATATAATGTCTTTGGAATGCTGCCGAACTCTCTCCATCAAAAGCCATTCGTAAGCTGTAGATATTAAGAGAAATATCATCCCCTCCTTGGTTACGAATATCAAAGTTAAAATTACCAGCCATCAATGATTTTATAGAAGATGAAAGATTATAATCTGTTTGATAAATAGTCAATGAATCATAAGTATCTTCTTTCCCAACCTCCTCCTTTACAACTGATCGAGTTAGTGGTTGAGAACTGACATAAAATTGACCACCCGGTTCTTTAGAAACGACACCCCCATTGAGCATTCTCATTTTGAAAACACCAGAAACTGAGGCATATTTATAGGATAAAGAATCGGTACCATATATGAGAAATCCACCTATTTGCGTCGTATTTTGAGTGCTTGTATATGTTCCTTGAACACCATATTCAAGTACCGGAAACCCAGAAATATAAGAATCTAGCGAATCTCCAGTCCATTGAGTCCCATCAGGATAAACTAAAGTAACTCGATAGTTCTCTACTGTATTTAATTCATCTTTTATGGCAAGATGTTCAGAGCCTGTTTTAACGCCTACTATCTTTGGAGATGACCACGGAACGGCAGTATAATAATACCTTATTTCATCTAAATTTGCACGTTGAACAAAGGTACCTGAACTGAATGAAATTGTTGAAGTACGAGATGCACCTTCCCCCTGAGCAAGAACGTGATCTAAATCAGCATCAAAATTTAAAAGATTATTCTGTGCTGATGTATAAATTGCATAAGCTTCATTTTGTTGAATTTGAGGAATACCCCAAGCTAACATGGTTCCAGTAACTGTAAGCATAATTGCTAAAATTAAAATTGTACCGATTACAGGACTCACGGCTTCATCGGAATTTGTCAGAGATAGCTTATGCTGCACACTGGCTTATCTAGTAGGGGTTCAAAAAGTATTATGTCATACTAATGCCTATTATCTTCTAACCATTTTTCGGCATCTATAGCAGCCATACAGCCCATTCCTGCTGCAGTTATAGCTTGCCTATATCGAGTGTCTACTACATCCCCACCTGCAAATACACCAGCCACACTAGTCATTGTATTTTCTTTCCAAAGAAGATAACCGCTTTTATCAGTTTCAATTTGATTAGCCAAAAAAGGAGTCATAGGTTTATGTCCGATCGCAATAAAAGCCCCATCACACGCTAATTTCTCTTCAACTCCAGTTTCCGTATTTACTAAAAGAGCACCCTCAAAATTACCTTCAGAACCCAACCACTCTTTTATACTATAATTAAGTTTCCAGGCTATTTTTGGATTATCTCTAGCCCTATCAGTCATTATCTTAGATGCGCGCAATCCTTCTCTTCGGTGAACTATAGTTACTTTACTACAGAAACGTGTTAAAAATGTAGCTTCTTCCATGGCCGAATCGCCGCCACCAATAACAATTACTTCTTTATCTCTAAAAAAAGCGCCATCACAGGTTGCGCATGTTGAGATCCCCCTTCCTTTGTGCATTGCCTCGTTTATAGCATCTAACCAAATTGCCTCAGCTCCGGTTGTAATGATTAAAGAATTGGCCAAATGCACTTCATTTCCAACAACTACTTTGAATGGTCTTTTTGATAAATCAACTGAATCTACATTTTTATCTATTATATCACAACCAAAACGAGAAGCTTGGTCTCTTAACTCAAGCATCATCTCAGGGCCACCGATACCCTTTGGATATCCTGGGAAGTTTTCAATATCACTTGTTAGCATCAATTGACCTCCGCTTGCAAAACCTGCAAATAAAGTAGGATTGAGCATTGCCCGCCCTGCATACAAACCTGCAGTATATCCTGCTGGGCCCGAACCGATAATAATCAAATCTTTAACGTCAGTCATTACCTTCCATTAGAAAGGCTTCTAAATTATTGTGTCTAGATTAACCATTCCATCTAGAAGATATAATGAAACCCGTATGTCCAATTCCATTATTATCTGGCCTTAAAGCGCTTGAACGTGATTGCCAACCTCTTTGCATTATCTCAATTACTTCTATTTCTTTCCAACCTTCTAAAGAATCAATTAAGGCTTTAATTTGGTTTACTGTAGGAATATAGCAAATTAGAAAACCTCCGATATCTAGGGATTTCTTTGCCCACTCTACCAACTCCCAAGGATTAGGTATATCTAATATAACTGAAGAAGCTGAGATAGAGGGAGTTGAGTCTTTTAATTCTTCATTTCGAAGTTCTACAAGATTTTCCCAACGGCTCATTTTTATATTTCGCTGGGCCACTTTTAGATGTCGATTGTTATTTTCGAATGTAATTACCTTGCCATTTGGAGCTACAGTTTGGGCAAGAGCCAACGTCAAAGCTGCAGAACCACTTCCTGCTTCAACTACCGTCTTACCTGTCGAAAGTCCCGATCTATAGGCAATCCAAGCAATATCTTTAGGAGATATAATTTGAGGACCCCGTTTAAGATTAGATTGAAGATCTGATAAAACATAATCTACAAGCATACATTTTTTACCTAAAAACTCAAACTCTTCACCTAACTCATAAGACATTAGAGGTTGACTTGGAAAACGTCCAAAACCTTTTATCTCTAAAATCTCTAAATCCAAATTAACTAGATGGGCTGAGCCATCAATTATTAGAAGATTGAAATTGCTCATGTGAGCAAGCTATGAGATTAGCCTACCAAAAGCTTAGCATTACTTAATGAATATTTCCATTCAACTGGAATGACCTTATTTGAACGATAATACTTTGCTAAACGAAGAATCTTAGCTTCTGTTAAATGTAATGATCTTGTATTGTGAATATCTTTTTTATTAATCTTCAAGTGTTCACCTAAACGAACTGCTTTTCGCATTAAATTAGTTAAATCTTCAGGTAATGAGGGAGACAACTCCTTCTCAGCTAAAACTTTAGAAATTGATTTTCCCATGGCTAATTTTACACTTGGTACTGCATGAGTATCTCTCAAAGCAATGCCGATTTGTGAAGTAGAATGTCCTTCAGATGCCAATTCAACAATCTTCTTTTCAACATCCTTAGCTTTAGGTGACCATTTAGGATTATCTTGCCTAGTCTGTGGGCTAGAGCCTGAGCGTCCTTTACGTCGTGCATGAATTCTCGCCATTATTATTTATCTCCTATGGAGGTTATGGCGCCAGTCAGCCCAGTATAAAAACATTAGCGCATTATCAATAATCTAAAGTCCAATACACTGCTAATTCACTATTAGAATAGATTCTATAAGTAAAATTGGGCATAAATTCATAGTAAGTACTCGATGTTATCGAAAGAGTAGAAGACTGCCCTACTGAATCAGGCATTCCTAAATTCACTACCGATAAAGACACATTATTTTGAATATCTGAGGAAAACGTTGAAGTATTATTCCAAGTCCACAAATGATCTTTGGATTTCCAATACATCTCTTTAATAGATATACGTTCAATTTCCATATCTTCCAAAGAGATGAGTCCCGATGATAATGCCATAGAGTCTTTGACTGAGACCATGTTAGAATAAGCTGCCAATCTTCTTTCTCTTTTTTGATCATTCGATTCTAATACTGAATCTTCTAAATTATCATTCATCCATTGAGAGGCTGAGATGCTACTGTCACGCACATAATAACTATAGTATAATTCTTCACGTTCGTGCGCATTAACTCTGTAATCTAAATCATAGTATGAAAATGAAGTAACTAGAATTGTAAATACCGAAAATAGAACTGCTAGCCTTTTTGGATTATCTTCAAGATTATCTATAAAGAAATCCATTCCAGGAACGATTAATAACAGAATACCAAATGTCACCAAATAAGGAATATAAAGTATATCCGATATAACCAAAAATGACAGCCCCAAATAGGCCATCGAAAAGAAATAGCCCTGAGAAACACGACCTTCTTGAATCCAGAACACTATTCCGAGGATAGCTATAAAAATAAAAGGACCCACATTTATCATATAATACATCATTAAATTTAGTATAGATGGAAATATACTACTCCCGCTAAAAAAATAGATACTAAGTAGCTCATCATCAGGGCTATATGGGGAAAAATCTAAATACTGAAGATAGAACAAATATGCCGATAAGAATAACAGAAATCCCAATACTTGCCTACCTGCCCTCTCTCTATTTGTTGCACTTTCCTGCCAATGATAACATAAAACAGAAATAATAAAGGCCAGCAATATTCCTGGAAACAACAAAGCCATTCGATGTAGTGAGGGCAAAATTAAACCCAGTAATAATATTAAAGAAAATATACGAAGAGGGTATCGCCCATATTTTGAATGTGAAAGCCTAAGAAGTAACCATACAAAAAAAGGCAATAAAGCAATGAAACTAAATCTCAATGAAATACGCCACATAGAAAATGTCAGAAATCTCGGAGCGAGAGAAAAACATAGAGTTGTAAACCATCTACTACGGAAATTTTCGCTCAATTCGCCAGTTAGCATAAAGAAACCAAAAGTAGAGATTAATGATAATGAAATAGTATGGATCAAAATATATTCAAAAATTGAAAGACCCGTCACTGAACTAATTGTCGATGCTAACAATGTTGATCCTAAAGGTGTCGTTCCAGGAAATAGACCATAAAGAGAAGCTAAATTATCAGACCATTCTATTTGTCCATTAAGTAATATTGATTTTACCATTGTTATATAGTAAAAATTATCAGTACCTGTCGGAGCTGGAGTTATGGGATATCTAAGTAAAATTGTGAGAAATCCAAGTAAAAACAGACTGCTTTTACTACTCAAGGTTGGACTTTTCATATTGTATCAAATGGAGTAATGTATTAAGCAGATATGCTTGATAAAAAAATAACATTATTATCGCATATTTTTATATAGCAGAGACCTCCCTCGCAAAACACCTATTCTGAGGACGTAGTATGGACATACGTAACACCATGAATTACAGTCTGTTTGCATTGCTGATTCTAACAGCATTGATAGCTGGTAAAAGTGTAGATGGATATCCCGCAGGTGGTGCTCAAGAAGGAGCTGGTGAAGAATGGGCTGCAGATGCTATTGAAAATGGATGTTCTTGCCACGCAGACACTCAACTCAATGAAGGAATGTACATGCTAGAGGGAATACCACAGAAATATATTCCTGAACAGACCTACAATATTTCTCTTCAAATAAACGATACTAACGTGGCTTCGGAACCTGATGCCATTCGTTACGGCGGATTTCTAAGTGAAGTCAGTGAAGGTGCATTCCAAAGTAATGAAGAATATTGGATTGGGGGAGATGGTGCCTATATTTCCCATAATGCAAATAGCAATGATGTTCGAAACTGGACGTTCCAATGGACTGCCCCTGCTGAAGGAACTGGAGATGCCATTTTTACTATGTATTTTAATGTTGTAAATGGAGTAGGTACCAATGGCGATCAATGGTCATACTTTACAGCTATATCTTTAGGGACTCCGCAATTAGCATCTGAAGAAATTTCAATTCATGAACTAGGCATATCATTAATGCAATATTGGATTGCGCTCATTGCGCTTAGTGTAGTTTTCTTTGCAATATTCATTGCTTATATCGTAATAAGAGGGGGGAGTGCACATTACCGAGGTTAATGAAATTCTAGAAAAAGTTGCCAAAGGTGAACTTACTTCGGAAGATGCCCAAAAGATATTAGGTACTTACAAAGATGAAGATCTTGGTAAAGAATTACGAAATATTCCAGGCAAAGAACAACTTGAAATTTTCGCAATTGTATTAATCCTATTATTACTTGAACTAATGTATGATTCTCTATTTATTTACGGAATTATAGAGGGGTGGGATCAACAATTCTTATCATTTACAATAGCTATGGCATTCTTAATTATGGGACTTATGGTTGATTTCTATAGAAGGTCTTTCATGCCAGATGTATTGGAAGCTAAAAAACGAAGGAGGAAAGTTATTACCAAACTTGAACGTTAAATGAATATTACACGTAGAGGATTTTTACAAGGAGCGATTGGTTTGGCTGGTGCAGGAATGACTGGTGCACTAACGGTTCCAGCTTTGAAAACATTACTGCCACCTCCAATTACCCGATGTAATTCTGATGATGCTCATGAAACTCTTACTTACAAAAAAGAAGAGGGTAAATGGTATGAAAATAAAGGCGGAAAAATAGCAAAGAAAGAAGATTTTAATCTTTGGGATGTAGCCATTGTAAATTGGGCTCCAAAGGAATTGGAAGAGGAATTGGGAAGTTGTGAAATCCAATTAGCACTTGCAAAAGTACCCTCTGAAAGTGGAATGGAAGGTTTGGGAATAAGTGTAGATGAAGGAAATGCAATGATGATGGCTTATCATACTTACAAATGCCCTCACTTATGTTGTAAACCCGTTTTTACGGCTCAGGGAAAGAGTACTATCTCTGGAAATAACTTTGAAAATATGTTTTTATGTCCCTGCCATTTATCTATGTTTGATCCATTAGATATAATTAAAAATATAGATGAGCAAGGTCGTGAAGTAATGGCTGCTAAATTATTAGAAGGTCCAGCACCTTATGGCCTCCCTGTGGTTCCTATTGAAGAAAAAGATGGAGGATTAATAGGTCTAACTACTCACTTAGACTGGCTGAAATATTGCGGACAAGGATAATTATGAAACTTAACCGACTTATTACTATCGTTATTGGATGTTTGGCTCTTTTGGCATTGCCAGTTAGTGCTGAAACTCCTATCTTAGAAGAATTGATGAGGAAGTATACATTTCCATTAATCTTCTTATCTATGGCTGGAGCTGTTTTTGGAATAGGGTATCTTTACTTTACAGGTTTACTTCCTAGAGTATTATTCGATACTTGGGCATGGATTGATGAAAGATTTGCACTACACCGCTACGTTTCTCTGGCAAGAAAAGAATATTACTCCGTAGTTTACACACTTTTACCTTCTACGGGCCGGACTATTCCGCAATCTCATACTGAAAGATATAATATAAAATCAATATGGTATTGGTATCCTTTTTACTCTTTAGGGGGTTTATCTTTTTTTGCATATATTATTCTTACAATTACTGGAATTTATTTGGGATTCTATTACATACCTGATGGCGAATTCATATTAGATGAGAATGGCCACTCCACATCTGGAGCATATCAATCTATGGAATTGATAATGACGCAAGTAACATTCGGCTACATAATCCGTGCAATACATCACTGGTCAGCTCACTTCATGGTAGCTTCTGTATTCCTTCACATGATGAGAGTTTACTTTGTTGGTGCTTATCGAAATCCACGTGAGATAAATTGGATTTTAGGAGCAATACTATTGATGGTTACCATTTTCTTTGGCTACACGGGATATCTGCTGCCATGGGATTCTCTCGGCTATGCTGCAGGATCTATTGGATTAGAAATGGCAACATCGATTCCTGCAATGGGGCCTTTGATGGCTCAAATTGTATTTGGAGGTACCCAATTAACTGGAGATACTATAATTAGAATGTACTGGTTACATATTTTTGTTCTTCCTTTGATAGGTACTATTTTAATTATTATTCATATGGCACTTGTTTGGATACAAGGTGAGGGAGAACCGCATTAATGAGCGAAGATGATGCAGTCAAAATGATTTATGAACATCAAGAAGAACAACAATCTCTTGATACCATAAGTAAATTAGAACATAGAGAAGAGCATTCGGTTCTTGAAGCTGATATGGTAAAGGGTGAACCTCTTTATCCTCATGAAATAACAAGAGATTCTGTTTTGAGTTTATACATAATTGCCTTATTTTTCTATTTAGCTGCATTCATTCCACCTCCATTGCATGAAGCTGCAGATCCAACGGCAGGTACTGCATTTCCACCTCCATTGCCTGATTGGTATTTGCTATGGGCTTTTGGATGCTTGAAGGTGGCTTGGGATATACAAATATTGATTCCATTATCTAGTATTCCTTTCTTAGGGTTAAGTGACATAAATCTTTTCCTAATGACTGCGAAAGTATGGGGTACCTTAGTTCAAGGTCTAATTATTGGACTTGTAGTTGCAGTCCCTTTCCTTGACAGAGCTTTAGGGGCAATAATTGACCCTCAATATGGCGATGTGATTAATCGAGGGCATGAAAGAAGACCAATCGAAGATCCGGTAAGGGCCGCTATTGGAGTTTATGGAATTGCATTAGTCATTATGTTATCCGTTTTCTCAGTTAATGCTAATATTGCAATTTATTATCCACAGGTGGATACCGATATGTTATCACAAATAACGCTCTGGGGCCCTATAGTTTGTGCCTTGCTTACATATATGTTTCTGGATCGAAGAAGATCTGAAGGTGCAAAGCCATTAACTGATGAAGAAAGGTTTGATCTGTATAATGATGGAATAAAAGATCGAAGGATGCAACGTATTTATGAATTTAAGTTAAATCGTTGTTATCAATGTGGGCTTTGTGATGATATATGCCCTGTAAGAGATATGGAAGGAGAACATGAGCTGAATATTATATTTAATACATTCCAAAACGAACATGATGGTGTGGCAATGTGGTCTTGTATTACTTGCGGCATGTGTACTGCAGTTTGCCCACAAAATATCGAATATATTGATTATGTATTAGAACAACGCGCATTAACTACAATGGGAGTAAGCCTATGAGTCGAACAAAGCCATATTCACGAACAATTCCGCACCCTCTTTTTGAGAGACTTATCGTAGAAGATGCGATGAATGAAGAAAAGGAAACTTGGAAACCTGAAAGACCTCATGAATACGGATACTTCCCCGGATGTGTAGATTTCATGGACGTTGAAGTTAAATTTACTCATCTGAATAAGGGAGATGCTGACCATGCTTCAATTGCAGCCGCATCCATTAAATTATTGAACTATGCTGATATCGATCCTCTAATACTAGATATGAATATATTCAAGTGTTCTGGACATGACCAATTATGGCAAGGTCAACTCGAAGTATTTGATGCGCTCAAAGAACACAATATGAGAAGATTAAAGGAATCTGGAATAAAAATTATAACGTGTTCGTGTGCTGAATGTTATCGTACTTTTGCAGTTGATTATGACCTTCCTGGAACATTAGGAATTAAAGTGGAGCATATTACTCAAACTCTGCAAGGACGTGGATTGAAATTCAAAGCTCCTGAAGGTGTGACTGTAGCATACCATGACCCTTGCCGTCTAGGAAGAATGATGGGTGAATATGAAGCACCTAGAGAGTTAATTCAACTTGTCGACGGAGCTACAATGGTAGAATTAGAGAACAATAAGGAACGTGCTTTGTGTTGTGGTGTTTCCTCAATGATGTATTGTAATGATGCAACAAAAGCAGTCCGCCGAAAAAGATTAGATCAAGGAACGGATGCAGGCATTGATTTGATGCTGGGAGGTTGTCCTAAATGTTACATGCACATGCAATGTATGTTAAATGAAGAGAGAATGAATCCAGATGAAGGCCATCATCATGATTATGAAATGATGGATTTAATGCAATTCTTAGTCGCTTGTTTGGAGGAAGAAAACTAGTGACTGAAATCGACAAGAATTTCATGACTACATATGCAAAAGTTGCGACACACGATGGAGATGATGAACCAATTCAAATTTGGGCTAAAGATTCAGATTCGTATGGTGGTGTTGGAACTGATAAATTGGGCATATGGGGAAGTGTTGTTGCGGTCGATTTTGATTTATGTGTGGCCGATGGAGCTTGTGTTGATGCTTGTCCAGTTGATGTTTTTGATTGGATAGATACTCCAAATCATCCCGCTTCTGATAAGAAAGCAATCGGGGTTCGAGAGCCAGATTGTATTGTTTGTAGAGCTTGTGAAGAAGTATGTCCTGTAGATGCGATCCTGATAACCGATCCTGCTGATATTGGATCTGGACCTACAGACTCAGCTACTGAAACTACCGATAAAGAAGAAACACCTGCTGGAGCAGTTATAGAAACTCAACCAGTAGTTGCTTCGGAAGATACTTCTTTATTTTTTAAGAAACCAAATAAGTGGCTAACTGCAGCTAAAAAAGTCCTAGCTAAAGAAGACTTACCAACTACTGGTATTGAAAAAGCAAAGACTATGTTTAAAGATTTAAGAAAAATGACTTTAAATGCATTGCCAAGAGGGAAAAATTACATAGCATTGGTAGATAATGAAAAATGTATCGGATGTACACAATGTGTTTATTTCTGTAATTTTGCTTCAATCGATATGATTTCATGGGACTTAAAGGCTAGAACTTCTCAATTTGAATCTAAAAAAGCATTAATTCTTGAGGATACCTGTACGGGCTGTACACTCTGTGCTTTTGCCTGCCCTGTTGAAGCAATTACTATGGAAGCTAGAGTCTAATCGCAGCAATAAAATGAATCTATACTATTCAATTCTAGTAGCTATTTGGTTAGCTGTAGTATATGCAATTTGGGCAGCCACTGCAGCAGGAGATCCTGGCTATGGTCAGGCGGCCTTTCTTGCAGGTGGTATTTTTGCAACTCTTTACTTAAGAAAACGAAAGAGGGAAAGGCCTCGAATTAATGTAGATGATATTGAAATACCTGAAGCTGAATTTTCGATAGATATCGAATATGAAACTGGAAAATATTTTTTCAGCGAAAAATCCTATAGAAAGATTATATGGTTTTCAAATATATTCGCGCTACTTTCAATCAGTCTCTTTTTAGAAACCATTATGACAAGGCAATACCTTTCATGGGGTGTTATCTCTCTTGTTTTAGGAATGATTGTATTTACTATTCCTATATTAATTCCTGTGAAAGACGATATTGAGACCTTGAAGATGAGAGCTAAAAAAGAAAGAATAAAGGCTTGGAGTAAAGGTAAATCTAGCCCCCCTAATGAAGAAGAGTGAATCAATTACTCAAAACCGTTATTGGCCTAATCAAACCCGATAAAGAAGAAACTAAGAAAATTGAAGATTTAGCAATTGAATTAATGAACAAAGCTAATATTCTGAGTAATAAAGAATTCGATTCATTGATAGTGGGGTCGGTTGCTAAGGGAACTTTTCTCAAGGGTGCGGACATTGATCTTTTTTTAAAATTTAATACAGATGCAGATTTGAAAAAGGAAGGTTTGAATATTGCAAAGAAAATACTACCTAACGGAAGAGAGCTTTATGCTCAACACCCATACCTGCGTGGTGAAATAGAAGGAATTGGAATAGATGTTGTTCCTTGTTATTCGGTAGAAAATTCAACAAAACCAATTTCAGCTGTAGATAGAACCCCATTTCACACTGAATGGGTAAAGAAGAATATATCCGGTATGGAAGATGACATCAGGCTCACTAAGCAATTTCTAAAGGGATGTGGGGCTTATGGCGCCAGTTCAGCCGTAGGAGGGTTTTCAGGTTATCTAGTTGAAATTTTATGTATCCGATATGATGGCTTCGAAAATTTAGTCAATGAGATTGCTAACTGGAAGCCACCTCTTATTTTTGATAAAGTAGAGAACGCACCGAATTCTCCTATTATGTTGGCAGATCCTGTTGATTACAATCGAAATGTAGCTGCAGGTGTAACACTCAAAGGCCTTGGTTCGGCAGTATTAGCTTCCAAAGCATTTTTGGCTGAACCTTCTTTGGATTTCTTTTTTCCAAAGAACAGGAAAAGACCTTTCCAAGGATTTGTTACAACTGTGATACTGCCTCATCCTGGAGGAAATGAAGAGACGGCATTACCATGGCTTCAAAGACAGGGTCGTAAAATTTATAATGCTATTTCAGATTTTGAACCTATTGCTTGGAATGTGAATCTAGAAGAAAAAGGATATCTTGTATTTGAAACTGCATCAGTGGAATTACCAAGCATTATTCCACACAAAGGTCCAGCTCCGTGGGATGATGGCGCTATGGACTTTCTAAAAAAGTATCCAGATTCCTCATTAAATGAAGATCGATTGGAAACTGGAAAAGCCCCACGCAAGGCAACTATTGGTGAAGTGATTTTAGAGTTATTACCTGAAGCTGAAATTAAAGAAGGATTAGCTAAGGGCGCTGAATCAATACAGAGAGTTCCCTGGTTGGATTAAAAAAAATTGAAAAAAGTTTGGTAAAATGGGGATATAAATCCCCAAGTTACCTTCGAATGGAGACATAATCTCCATTCTGTTTTGGTGACTAAATCTATGCTTTTAGACCTATATCGTAACCGATTACATCACCATTAGGCTCGAACTTCATACGGAATGAGTAGTCAGTGACATCACTAACTGCTGATAAATCCGAGTCTGGTTCAGCCGGGTGAACTTCGAACTTGTCACC
>Ga0209403_10003683_pt1 | contig 17151 bp, 23 predicted proteins | sample ArcticOcean_MG_C_8_FD_187440 | JGI IMG/M metagenome (GOLD analysis project Ga0209403, IMG submission 187440) | Marine microbial communities from western Arctic Ocean - ArcticOcean_MG_CB11_86 (SPAdes) (version 2) | ecosystem: Environmental > Aquatic > Marine > Oceanic | place: Arctic Ocean... | reverse complement strand
GCCAGCCCTGATGCAGGCTCACACTGTCGTCCTTGTTGTTGAACATGCCGGTGTTGTACGAGTGAGCACCCGCCTGGATCCAACCTCCGTACGTGACGTTTGCTGAGACTTCTTGCGCGTTTACGGTGACTGATGCAAACATCACGAACATCATGGTCAATAGTATCAATTTTCTCATTTTTCGCTGTCCCTTTCGTGTTTTATGATTATCCTGTTCTGGGGTTACCGCGTACACACTTACATACCCGCCTCCTTGCATATAACATCAAGGTTGTCTGGGCCAGTCAAATTTCGATCAGCGCATTTCCGACACATACTCATGATGTTTATTATATGCTCGACCTTGTTGTTCGTCCGTGCCTGGATCACGGTAGATCCATGACCATCCGGCGCCTGCGTCCTCGCGTGTGACATATATGGTTGTCTGGCCCCACGGCATATGTCGCTGTTCATTACGACTAAGTAAGCGATGAATATGCGAAGTTGTGGCCTTCAGGTCATCAACAATGCCCACATTCTTAATCACCACATGAATAAGATCCGCGCCTTGACTGAGGAACGACGTTTCACTCGCATGAACAGCCGAGTAGAATGTAAATGGCGTGAGGCGTACATTGTGTGATACTTTGGTGGCCACCTGATGCGCGTCTTCCGGCGTCAACCCAGTATTATTCGCCCGGTAAACCCAAATTATAGTGCCGCCTTGATCGACGATCCACTCCATTTCGTTGCCGAACCGCACGTCCGTGAAAACGCTCGCTTCGGGTGGACTGTGCCGTCGGCCGGCCGCACGAACCCAGATGTCCGGCAACCACTCACGACACACATCCGTGCCCATCTCCTGAAGAACCAGCCGTGGAGTGACATCACGCCCGAACGCTTCGCTCCAATACGGATCTGGAGTTTCCCGCCACTCCCGATCCTTTTCCCCGATCCCCTCCAAGCGGGCCCGATCCCATCCAAAGATGACAGACACCGCATCCTTGAGCGGTCCAGCGAAGCTCTGCGTCATGCCCTCCGTGAGGTTTAACAGAACATCACCCGCTGTGTTTTTTCCGCTCCCGATGAACCCACACAACCCGAATAGTTGCGTGGACTTGTTTGTCGTAACATCGTCGGCCGAAGAACTCACTGGCGTATTCTCCCCATTCCGATGAAAAACCGCAATGTCGCGGAACGGTGTAATCGAGATGTCATATGACATGAGTATCCTCTAGAGGGCGTGGACGCGTTCGATATAATGTCCCGCTAGGTTATCTTCTCGCGGCACCCATGTCAATGTCAGGTCGAAGCCCGTAACAAATGCCGCAGTGATTTCCGCCTTGAGCGACAGCACGGTCTCGCGATCATTGATCGCCTTTCCAACCTTTGTGCTTGCGCTAAACGCCCATGACAAATTATTCCTACTATCGGTCATCACATGCGCTCGGCGAATCCCTTTCATGCCACACCAGCGAATCGCATCGCGCACCGCAATCAACTCCGCAACATTATTGGAACCACCGGCAGTCAATGTTTCCGACAGCACCACACCCGCTTCATCCGTTACCACTGAAATCATACGACGCTTGCTCAGGTCGCGCTGGCCATTACCGCTACACCCGCCATCGATATAGAGCGTCACCCCAAGGTTGTACTGCGGTTTATTTTTGTTCAACGGCCGCATTCTTCGCTGGCGACCTGCGGTCGACGGTCGTGTTCGCATCCTGCATCACCGGCGTGCTGAATTCGGCGGCGCGCTGCTTATGTGACAATTCGGCCATCGCCGTGAGTGAACCACCGAAAACATAGGTGCCGGTGTGCTTCAGCGTCATCCACGGACAAATGAAGATCGGAATGCCAATCTTTCGTGCCCACTGACAAAACATGTAATCCTCGGAAAGATATCGTTTGCTCTCAGGATCAATAAGCGCCTGAAAGAACATATGGATCTCACGTTTGCCATCAAAGTTTTTGCTGCGATTGTGGTCAGGGAGATAGCTAAACTCAGGATACGCATCGCGATACTTAATGAAGACATCTCGTTGGACAAGCATGAAGCCGGTGCCAATCTCCAGCACCTCGACGGGTTCGTCCATCTTAATTTCTGTCGTACCCGGCGCCACGTTGAACACATAGTCGCCCGAATAGTCTTGAAGTTTCATCGGGTTATCATCCGCCAGTCCGAGCTTCGCGGCGTCGTAGATCTTTTCCCACGCGAGAGTCTTTTTGGGATACGGTCCCCCGTTGATGGGCTTGTCGAGCGCGAGAAGGGCGAGAACATCCATCGGGTTAAAATCGATGTCTGCGTCAATGAAGAGGAGGTGTGTGGAATCGCTGCGAAGGAACTCGTCCACCAGATAGTTTCTGGCGCGAGTGATCAACGACTCATTGAAGAGGAAGAAAAATTGGGTTTGAACGCCGTACTTAATACAAAGACTATTCAAGTCAAGACAGGCTTTGGTGTAAGGTCCGGCACACATCCCACCATACATGGGAGTGCCAATAAACAGTTTACGTTTACGAATCTCCTCAAGAGGCATCTCAATCTTTGGCATCACACGTCCTTTAGCAAGAGTAAATAATCTGATTATTTAAATAATCAACGCATCAATACAAAAAGGTGAGGGCAGGGACAGTAGCCCTGCCCTCGGCGGGGACGCATCACACGATCTTCGACCCGCCAGATGAAGTGGGCGTTCGTTAACCGCGTTTGTCGGACGCGCTGTCATAGGTAATTATATCACCGATCCCACGGTGCTACAAGTCCGTCGTCGTCATCGTCGCCAGAGTTTTTCTTCATTTCCTTATACTTGTCTGGTGTCAGAAATCCCGCCGTCTTCCTCCGGTCGTCCACAGAGAACGTCCACGCGATCTTCTGGTAGTCTTCTAATGCGGGAACTGTCTTAGACATATGACTGTTACAGTCCGTGATCCTATGTGTGATCTGATAGGAGCGTCCAAACACCGCAGTACATATCACCTGTTCATCAGACGGTCGTGTGCCATTTGTAATATGTGCGTGTCGGCATGTATAACATAACCCCGTCACATCTTCACGGGCCGTGCGATTACCCTTAATGGTAAAATTCACATCCCACCTCTAAAACAAAAAGGTTGAAAGAAACAACGCCGAGAGCGAGCCGATGACACCGCCGATGATGTAGGCCACCTGTTCCTTACCCGATGTCGCCGACATCACGCGCTTGATACTCCAAAACGTCAACCATCCCAGCGCGAGATCGGTTACGGCCGTACCAATGTAGCTTATTTCGGCGATAGCACGATAGTTCATCGTCAGAATGAAGTACGAAAGAAATTGAATAGCAGCCAATTCCAAAACATGACGACTCATGAAATATTTCATATTATGATTATACCACAGAAACAACAAACCCCCGCACGTTGCGAGGGCAGTCGTAAATAAAAAGAATGACGGTTTTATCGAGATCCGTCAACTCGGCAGCGGAGTGAGGTTCACCCCACAGACATTGCGATGGCTAGACCGCTACGGATCGCATCAAGCGCCCGGCGAGGTCGTTGATCGATGATGCCTTGCCGTAGAAGTCTGGGTTCGACCCCACGTAGTTTGCAATCGCAATCATGCGCCGCGTCGGGGTGCCAAGCCGATACGTCTTGATCGGGCTACCCTTGGAGGTCAACTTCTCGTTCAGGTAGATGGAATATCCCGCCGAGCGAAGTTCGCTCATGCGAGCCGACACGTTCTTGATCCCGAACTTCGTCCGAGCCTGGTTCGGCGTAATGTCGCGCCCAGTCTGGAGGTAGTTGAGGATCTTCTGCGTGACGGAGAGGGGTGAAGTAGGCATATTATTACTGTTACTCATTCGGCTTTATTAGTTGAAGTTGCGTCCGCGCCGAAGTACCGTTCGCAACCTTGAGTGTAGAAACATGGTCTCATGTTTTGTCTACACTGTCAAGTGTTTATTTTCACTTGACAGGCACCAGAGTATTCCGCGTGACGTGGGGCGGCATTTGTATCTGGCGACTTCCGTTGTCATCAACAACGTAAATACATTGTCTCATGGATTCGTGGATGTGTCAACACCCAGTGTAAACTTTTTTGCTCTGCCATCGTGAATCTCGGCAATGAAGCAACCCGTGGACCACGGATCGCTAAAGTTCTCATCACCACAGAGATCCTCCATGGCGGAGCGAATGCCAGTCGTCCACGCGTAGTCGTGCCCTGCCAAAATACCCCCGTCAGCAACCTTCGGTAGCCAGGCGCTGATGTCGCGATGGCATCCTTTGTAGCTATGATCGGCATCGATGAAGACGAACTGCACGGACTTGTCGGGAAACACGTCCGCCGCGCGGGCGGTATCAGCCCGAAGTACACGTATGACTTCTGCCACGGGAGAGATGTTCGCAAGGAACAGTTGATACAGCGCATCGCCATAGAGTGTCTGCTTGGGATAGACACGCAAGGTGTTACTCCAGAGATCCACACAGGACATTGTTATGGTTTTTTTGGAATTTATAATCTCGACACCCATAAAGGCGGCAGACTTACCCTTCCAACTGCCGAGTTCCACGAACCGACTGCTGGACGGGAAGCGTTGCACCATGTGGGCGTAGAGTGGCGCGTAGGAAAACCAGTTCTCCCCTAATTGCTTCTCTTGATAATAGTGTTGCACGATTAGTAGGCCGAGTGGTCGTGCGTGTCGAGGGCATCGGCCACGCGCACATGTGGTTGTGAACACACATGCTCCTCGTATTGTGAATAACTTGAATAACGAGAGGGGAGGCCGAAGGGCAAATCTATCCGAGTATGTATCACCATGCTACTACATCCTAGAGACAGCAGACACGCGGCAATCACGAATCCAATTTTATATATAGACAATCCTTAAATATCAGACCACTCTAGTCCAATGATTGTGATCTCAGCACCCCTGTGTCGCTTTCTGAGCCAAGATAACACCGCCGTCTCGCTCTTTGCCAGATACGGCAACTGTACGTTAGTAGATGACACTTGTGTGCGATGATTCGCGCCGTCGGGTTTTGCGTAGATGTAGTCTACTCTGAACCGGGCTCGGCGACTTTTCTCCATGATGTGGTCTATGAAAGATTGCATGTTAGAGTCCCTGACTTCGCAACCACGCAATCCCTTTCGGGTTTTGCACTGGGCGTGTGATAAAGGTGTGAACCGCCTTGCCGACGGACGCGTGTATTACGCCGCCCGATGTGTTGTAAACTTCTGTGTAGTTCCGCGTCGTAAAGAGTCGCTTATAGCGATCACGGTTCTGTTGACAAGCCTGCCAAATCTGCTCGACAAGACGTTCAGGAAGCTGGCGTGATCTCTTCGCATTTCGTTCTTGCGCGACCGCAAGCGATGTGTTGACGAAGATCATAGAGGTATCATAGCCCTCGGCGTGGATCTTTTTTCGCTTTGCTTGCACCTTCTCGTAATCGTCACCGGTCCCGTCGAGAATCATACCGAGCTTGCCCGACATGTACGTCTGCTGCTGGCGCGAGGTGATCGCTTTTGCCCGAACGCGAGGGCCCTCTGGATGGGCGACAAGAAAGTTGAACTGCTTCGGATCGTCACGTTCAATATTCGCGAGGTTTTTTGGATTCACCTGTATTTTCTTGAGCAGGTATTCGAACATGGGATCGCTGTTCACGACCTTAAGCCCATAATGGCTGAAGGAAGAACGGAACTGAGCATCGAGCCCGAAGATTTCATTCGCCACGAATGACTTCCCGCTTCCGGGCCCGCCGGCGAGCATCACACACTTGAGAATGCCAGGATCGTAGGCACCTTCTTGAATAGATTGTTCGACAGCCATTTCCCATGGCGTGAAGCATTCAAAGAGGTACTCCCTTTCGGCTTCCGCGAGTGTCTCAATTGTCAGATGGTCGGTAAATAAACGCACAGCTTTACTCCTTCTTCAGTACAGAGAATATTTAGGAACCTGACCATGCGCTCTATCGAAATCGTTTTTGCAATCTCTGCCGTGGGAAAGTTTCGCGCTGTCTGTTCTGCCATTCATCGTCTGACATTGTAATCACCGCCTTATCGATAACCATGCGCGTGGTGGGTGCCTGTGCTGGCATTGTTTCGAACCATTGTCGTATCGTCAACCAAAACTTCATCATAATCAATCCTTATAGTGTCATAACCGAAACGCATGAGGACTTCCCCTTACGCAGTATGCCCGGATTCAGGTGCGTTTTCACCCCCAAGCAACCCTCTAGGCGACGGTCTAAGCGGCTAACAGCGGGTACCCCATACCTGACTATTACCCGCGTTCCGAACGTTGAACCTAGACGATTCTGTGGAATTCTTCTGTAAGTTATTGAAAACACAGAGGTTAAACTCCTTTGTTTTCAACGACTTAGGAGAACGCATCTAGACGGGAGCGCCAAGCTGTTCTGCCTCTGTGGTGCGTTCTCTGATCTCCCGATCAAGCTCATTAAACCGGTCGTCTAGATCTCGGTCTCTGCCTTCAAGCTGGTCACCAATACCCGCTACCTCATCCGAGATGAGGTTGAGAACTTCTGTGTGATGGGCTTCGATCCGTTCGTGGATGCCGCTCACTTCATTTTCGAATTTGAACTGCTGGCTCATACGCTTTGCAGTAAAATGCTTTCCCCAAAGAAAACCCAATGCGGGAAGAACAAACAGTACTGCCATCACGACAAAATTTTCATACAACATAATATACCCTTTTGAACTTAAAGCAATATTGCTCACGCATATTTAGAGACTACTCGTTATCTGTTGTACCCGAACGTCACGGCCGCGGTAATCCACAGTGCGCCCATCCAGTAAAACATGTCTCCCCACAGACCGGAGAACCCGAAGCGCAAACTATTCAGCGCATACAGAAACATGATGATGTAGTTGAATACGAACTTGTCGAGTAAGAGGTCTTTCAACGGAAGTGGAAATTTGTGATGGGCCAACCGACACCTATCGTCAGCACCTCGGCGATGAAGCACAGTACGACCTGACTACCGCTGACGGTGGGGCGTATGCGCGTGACGCTGGTCGTGCGATTGATTTGCTCCGAAGAGAACCGCAACGTTCCATGCATCGGCATATCCACTGACGGCGTGAATGCCGCGATGGTGTGCGTCGGCGTCTCTGCTCGGTTGACGGCGATAATAACCGTATCTTTCTCGATAGGTACAAGCCATAGTTCATCCGCTTTACATGGTATACCTGGCTTAACTGTCCTGGCCGATAGGTTAAGTAATTGTGCGCGTGTCATTAGCGCCAATTATCCGCCAGGTAATCGCGATAGATCACCACGGTATTATAGACGTTCAGGATCCCGAAGCTCATGTAGAGTGCCGCCCACCCGAAGCGTTGCTGCTCGTACTCGGTGCCCGCACCGGCAATCAGGAAGAGCGTTACCGCGGCCGCCACCAAGAGACAGAGGAGGTAACTAATTCGTGTCGTTCGTGTTCGTGTCATTTCTTTCTCTCATAAAACAATTATCTCATACCTGCTTTGATGGTGCAAGCATATTCTGAAGCGCCGGCGTTGTCACCGCGTCGAGGACCAGATGGATGCGCTCATCCGTTCCGCCGTTCACCGCCCTGTGCGGCCAACGTGTATCCAACAACCATACTTTCAAGTATGCCATATGCCTCACCACTGGCGCGCCGTTCGCATTCCACACCGTAAAGAGGACATCTGGATTCGTCTTGAGTGGAATATGGATTCGCATGATCTTGCCCAAGCCCACGCCCATCGTTCGGTCCACTTGATCCGTGTGGCGCTGGAGTTCGCCGCCACCCGGCGCCAGACGCATGAGACGAATACGATCCCACATCACGTCCTCGCCGAACATCTGTATGATCGGTTCCACGGCCGGGAGTTGGCGTCGAAGCTCGGTATCCTGTAACGCGAACACGTCACTGGCATGTTTCTCACGCCACGCATCATTCATCGCGGCCGGTTTCTCGATCATCGTCACGTCTGGACTGTATCCACGCAAGGATAGGGCGCTCCATGATTGTCCGACGTTATACTTGCTGTAGTGATCGGCAAAGCTCAGGGGCAGTGCGTCCACGGCGGCGGACAATGTCGGCACATGATACGCTATCTTCGTCAACCACGGCTCTGGGGGGCCAACGAGCATTCGACCGATCCCGTACATGTTCGCCGGTTCAATCTCACGCACACGATCCGCTGTGTCTTGTGGCGTGCCGCGGAAGTACCATGCGAACACGTCGCCGAAGGTGGTGACTTTCGTACCGACGCGTTGCGCCCTGGCGTTGACTGCGTCGTTCGCCACCGCATCATCCGCCCAGACCTGTATCCAGAGTGGAATCGGATCCGAGAGGAGACGTTCCCATTCCTCCGCCCATGTCATGCCGGACCAATCAACCGCGAGATGCGTGAGGACACGATCACCACGCTGGCGCACCGCAAACTCCACGTCAGGGAAGAGGTACATGGACGTTCGCACCTTCGCAAGTGTCTGCACGTAGGACCACGTATCACCCACCTGTAGTGTCTCGTCGTGCAACCGATCCGCGATGCGATTCTTCTTCATCATGCTGAAGGGCGACTGTGTGTGTGCGTTGTAGTCGGTATACCGCGCCTCCAGTGCGAGGAGTTCATCGAGTGCGTATCCACGTTGCCAAGGTTTCATAGCAGCCTCATACTTGAAGGTTCTAGGGTAACATAGACATACCCGGGCAGCGGCCGTCCAGCTTCCTGCCAGAGAATATCACACACGCGCACCAACCCGTGACGCTCGTAGAAGCGACACGCCGCGGTGTTATCCGCACGGACACTCAACACCAACGACTGTGGGACATAGTGTGCGCGGAACAGATCAAAGATTTCAGATGCCGCATAACGTGGCGCGTCAGCAGACTTGACGATCTGGTGGAGACAGGTTGTGCCCCGTGGGGCGAGGTGAGTACCCAACCGCACCGCTTTGCGATACTGCTGGTAGGTGATGATGACGCCCGTGTCGTAGATGACTTGCCCTGCGCCACACATACGTTCGACTTTATCAAAACGCATGTGTGGAAAGATGTGTGGGTATTGCCGGAAGATGCCATAGATCGTCTTGGCATCTTCCGGTGTTGCGTGTTGGAGCATTTACTTCGATGTGCGTCCAAGTAATTTGTGGAGATCGTAGGGGTTGCCGTCGCTGTCAACCACACCGATTTCCTCTGTTGGACGGCCACCCTTTTGCGCGTTCTTATCGACTACCTGAGAAATATGACCGCCATGGCGAAGTCTCTGAACCTCCCGAAGTTTGGTAAACATTTCATCATTAGGATCTGACAGACTTATCATATCCGGGCAACGACGTGCGAGTTCTTTTATGTATAGCTCAATTGATCTTGTGTATGCGTCAACACTCTCGTTAAATTCTCTGTCGAACCTTTTTCGTTCTTTTTGCAATCCTGCGAGATTTTTGTTTCTGCCGAGCGTGTCGGGGGCTACATAGCCGGCGAGGATCACGAACTGGTCGAAGGAAGCGCCGCGGTTCAACCATTTCTTGACGCCCGCACTCGTAGCTTTATCACGACCGCCACCGCCATGAGCAGAATATCCAATGTCCCCCCATACATTGGGGAACATCGTAGTGCCTACTGAATACGGCAGATTTGCTTTATCCAAATGAGTCTGAACCGCATTGGGATTGCCCTTCCAGTTTGTTATATCGTTCCCAAGCGAACGGAACTTTGTTCCATCAGTTGACAGCGTGTTTTTGTTTATGATTGTTTTCACAAGATACCTTCGACGCACCGGCTTGAGATGTTTGCCGGCAATCTCAATAAACCTTTCGACCGTCTTCTTATTCGTTGGGTCAATTTCATTATTGGTTATCATTGTGTTTATGGTGTTCAGAATGTCTGACTCGCCCGACGGCTTTGGTAGACCCAAGACGACGTTATCATATAATGAGTGTAGTCTCTTGGCACATATGCTGTCGTATTCGTACACGTCTACAGGGATGTAGTTCCACTTACTATCCTTGCCCTCGTTGGCGGCCTTCTGCCTCATTGCTTCCTGCGTGTGCATCCCACCAATTGTGGCCTCGAACTCGTAATTGCGACGAGAGTCCTCTCGGCTGAATGTCCCCTTGGGTATGCGGATCACCGGGATGCCTGTCGCTTTTTTATTTACATCCCATCCTAGTGTGTCAAGCGAATGTTCTATTTCGGTCACATGGTCCGGATCTAAGGTGGCCACCCGGGCGGGCTGCGCGTCACTCTTAAAGAAGACAATATCGGTGGGGACAATAAGACGCTTCTTAAAAGTGGCACCGGGAACTGGAGAATATCCCGGCTTGATGCGAAAGGTCTGACCGTTATCGCCGTGATGGATATGCTTGTCCATCTCTTGTGTAATATGGTTCCAATATGTGTTGTGGGCGGGATCGGTTACGTTGAATGTTTCGTTGAGCATTTCTGTGTCGAGTGCTGCTTCTATCATAGTATCCTTTCACTCCTGCGAAAAGTATTATATAAGATGTCCTCGATATCCCCGACATCGAATTCATCTCACTTGAACGTGTGTATATAGTGTCCGTCCTAATCGGATTGCCATCCGTTCTTCTCGGCATTTTCAGTCGGGCGCTGCTTGTAGGTGTTACTCATAATCTCTTACACTCACTCCAATTGGAAACCGTGGGACATTGCCATTCGTTAATCCCTGATACCGGACCGTCAGCATCTTCCCGATCACCAACGACGGATCGGCGAGATACGTCTTCAGGATATCAAGTGCCCCTTCCATCTTACAGGCGAACGTCTCACCTGCTCCTGTCCGACAGGTAAAGATGGCACACTCTGACATGCGGCCGCGGCCTGCGGTGACACCGGTCACGGCAAACTCCGCATCATCGAACTGCTTCATCTTCTGGAGGCCCATCGAGCGTCCTGCTTCATACATGCCATCCGCTTGACGCACGATGGTCCCTTCATACCCAGCCTCACGATGTTCGCGATCCACGGACAGGACATCCTCGACGGATTTCACAGCGGTGGTCGTCACCGTCACCAACGGACCTCGCAGGTTCAACCGCCGCAGTATATCCGTGCGTGATCGAAATGTTGCACCCGCATTGACCACATCATAGACGTGATACTCCACGACTTCATGCCCCTCCTTCGGGACTTGCTGCCGCACGAAGGAGACGATCTGTTCGAACTTCTCCTTGTAGCGATGCTGATAGAGTTCGCCATCCAGCATCAGAAGAGGGAAGTTCTCCCTGAACTGCTGTTCAATGGCTCGCGCAATATGCGGGACGCCGGTGATCGGTTTCCGTGTGCGCGTCCAGAGAGTACAGACGCCTGCTTCAAGGATCGCCACACAGCGCACACCATCGAGCTTCGGTTGCACAAAGGCGGGATACGTAATCTTCTGATTGTGCTGCTTCCACTTCTGTGCCAGCATCACCTCGATGCCGCCTTCGATGAAGCGACTATCGACGGCACCAGACTTCGCGTTGGCGAGGACACGCACATAGCCCTTCTTCTGTTTCTTCTCCCACTGTGAGAAGGCTTCCGCGTGTGCTTGTTGATCAGGCGTGGTCGCATTCGCGCGGCCGAGGTTCTTCCCCTCGCTGATGGTATCGCTGGTGGTCTGTAACGCACCCCCAACTTGCCCATAGACTTTGCTGATGGTGTTGCCCTGCACACGGATCGTCCATTGCTGCACACTGCCATTCTTGTTCCCGTTGTAGAGGGTGTCGAACACTTCGCCGGACTGCTGTCTCAAAGTTCCCACTTTATCTCGCCGCGTGATCCAGATGTCTGATAGTTCCATCCCGGTCCTGATCGAGAATGATTCCCGAGAAACTTCTGTGTTGGTGAGATGGCCTTTGCAATCACATCGGGTGGCGGCGGTTCCATATAGCTAGACTGACTGATAATCTTTGCTGCCAAGTCTTCCTGTCTCTGCGTGGCATTCCGAATGTGTTCCGGCATTATCTCGTCAAAGAAGGCGTTACCAAGAGCGCGTACAAGTAAGTCAAGCTCTGGTCTGTTCAGGGTCAATGTGTATTGTTTCATTGTGTGTATTGTCTCATAGTCTACAGGAAATGTCTAGACACATAACGTGTTTTCGTTTGCTTGCCGTGCCGCGCGTTTTCGAGCTTCGCGCTTCGTGAAAGCTTTCGACATCATCTTCCGATATTCGGGGTCTTGCCAGTTCTTCCGCAGGGCGGCCGTCAGGCTCTCCCGCCACACAGGGTTTTGTGACCTCCGACGAGTGCCTTCCGCAGTGTTCTTCCGCCACACAGGGTCTTGTGCCCTCCGCCGACCAGCTTTCGCAGCGTTCTTCCGCCACTCAGGGTCTTGTGCCAACCGACGCATCGCTTCCGCATTCTTCCTCCGCCATTCAGGGTCTTGTGCCTTCCGGCGATTCGCTTCCGTAACCTTCTTTCGCCACACAGGGTCTTGTGCCCTTCGCCGACCAGCTTCCGTAATCTTCTTCCGCCACTCAGGGTTTTGTGACCTCCGGCGAGCGCCTTCCGTCATGCTCTTTCGCCACTCAGGGTCTTGTGCCTTCCGACGCATCGCTTCCGTCATCTTCTTTCGCCACTTAGGGTCTTGTGCCTTCCGGCGATTCGCTTCCGTCACGTTCTCCCGCCACACGGCACCCCTCTCAAACACAAGGGGGTGCGCTGAACGGTTCATGCGTCCGGGCTCATCCCACGATTTGAGAATCAACCGCGCTTCATCTTCCAGCATGGAGACATTATTCGCGTAGTCCTCAGAGAGAATGGTCCATGTGAATTGCTCAGGGTTGGCACGAAACTCTTCTTGTAAGTCACCCGAGGTGAAATAGTGAGTGCCGAAGTCCTCCTCTGGTGGGCATGATGCCGCTGAACGAGAACCGATGTAAAACGCTTGGTCGCTCTGGCGTGTCAGCCGATAGGTGTATCGATATTCGGGTTTCATCATTGTGTGTATTGTCTCATGTCTAACAGGAAAGTCCTAGTGTTTTCTTTTATTACTGGCATAGTTACGTTCCGTCTGACTGTTTCTTGGCATCTTTACCGCCCCTTGCGGTGGACTAGGGTGGACTACTGTGGAGTTCCATCCCACTTAACGAGCGGGGAAACCCGAAGGCTCCCCCGATATTCAGAATCATTCAGAGAGTTTTAGTCGTCTCTGCTCGGTCCCTTCCATGCCCGCCACGTCATCCACGAATACAGCAGTCCGGCGAAGAGAATCACCCAACCCCGCGGACTCGCAAACGGTACGAGAAACATATATGCCATGCCGAAGATGAACACCGCACATCCGATGCACGGCGCCATCAGATACCATGAGAGAACGTCTCTCTCGTATCTGCGGGTGCGGCCCGCCAACCAATCACACAAAGATGGCAGCATCCTAAGCTCCTGTTCCGCTGCCGCTTTCCGTCGTCTCCATCACATCGGCCTCGGCGGGGGTCGCCTGCGTGGCCTCACGGACTATGCGCTTTACCGTCATGTCGCGAAGATCACCGATCTCCCACTGCTGGGCCCCAAGAGGAACACCGGCGAGGAACACCGGGAAGGTATAGGACACAACCTTCTTCCCCTTCCGCACAGCGAGGACCTCCAGCTTCTCGACGCGACGGATACCGGACATCTGTGTCGGCAGTCGATACATCGTGTCCTTCCCGTTCTGCGTCATGATGTCCCTGAGCTTGGGGTCATCCACTGCGAGAGTACCACCCTGCTCTTTTGCGAGTTCAAGGATCTTGTGAAACAAGCGCGGCTTGCGAGTACGTGTCGTTGGTGTCGTCATTATATAAAGTACTTTCTCAAAAGGTTATGCGAGGTATGGCACAACCGTGTTTACGAACACGCGGTTCTTCGTCGTTGTCACATTCGACTTCGTGAAGGCACCCGCGATCTTCCTAGCAGTCCAACCACTAGTATCTTTCGATGAGAAATCTTCCTCATCGAGGTCGAGCTTGGCAGTGCTAACCAGCACCAAACTATCATAGTAAAAGAGTTCGCCCTTGGCATCGAAGGCACCGTTCGCCTTGAGTCCTTGCGATAGCTTCGCCTCGAAGTCAGCGGGGATTTCGTTCCTGCGGTCGGTGCCGCAGGCGCGGAGATCAAACGGAATCAGCGACGTGCTATACATCCGAGAGGCACCATACTTGACAGCGGTCTTCGCTTCCCTGTTGCTCACGATGTGGATTCTCACGACGCGGGCACCGTGCCGACGTTGGATACTATCGACGAGCATGGCCGCTTCCGCATTCTCCAGCATCCGCCAGCGGTCGTCGCGCCAGACTACGTCGTTGTACATCTTGCGCGTGACGGTATCACGGTAGATCCCTATGCCTCGCATGGCATGCCATTCCTTACCATCGGCGGGGTTGACTGTGTTGTAGCGCGTCCCGCAGTTATCGTCACCATCCGTCATGACGATCAACGTCATCTTCTCAAGGTTCCGCGCAGCCTTCAGCTTCGCAACCATCCGCTCCGCAATGAGCAACCCACTGTTCAGCGGGGTCATGCCGAGGTGGACATGCGGCATGCGGAGCGACCGGCGGGTGGCATTCATTTGATACGCGAGTCCAGAGAGAACCAACTGTTGATTCTTCAGGGCGCCCGCGGTCGAGTCAAACAAGGTGATCAGTTCGCATCCAATCGGATTCACCGTCAGCGGCGGCATCATCGTGGCGGCGTCATCCGTACGGAGCGACTGAAACAAGAACGCTTGCACCGGGATATTCACTTTGGTCGCGAAGGTGGTGAAGAGCATCACTTGGTCCAGCACGTCACCAATGACGCCACTCATCGATGATGACCCGTCGATCAGCAGGATGATCCCGTGAGACTTGCCATTCGGGAGAATCGTGACTTGCTGGAAGATGTCCTCGCGGAACTTGTAGGATGCCAGCTTGTTCAAGTCAATGCGACCCGAGCGTGACGTACGCGCACGTTCCATCAGCTTCGCAGACTTCCGTCTATCGAACTCCCGCGCCATGTGTTGAATCGTCGTGGCATACTTGCGGTTGAAATCGTCAAGGTGCTTCTGTGCGTGTCCTCGCCCCGACCAGCCCGCCGCGTCGGTTCTATTGAGGTACACGATACCGTCCTCAACGAATCGCTTCGAACTGACAACGAGACCGCCAAGCACCGTATCCGTCAGCGGCGCGAGGTTGACTTGATCGGGGTCGGCCGAATCGTCGGTTTGACTAATCGATTCCAGTGCGTCCGAATTCGCTTTGTCGGTTTCCGCACTCGGATCCGTGGTGGATCCGGGGGTCGCTGGTGACCGTCCATCCGTATTCTCCGGAGGCGCATCACCCGTGCCAGGAGCAGGAGCAGCATCGTCCTTCGAATCGTTCTTTGTCTCCGGCGCAGGAGCATCGTTCTCTTTTGTGTCCGGCGCACCAGCATCAGGGTCCTTCGATTCCGATTCCGATTCCGATTCCGATTCCGATCCCGGTTTCGATGCAGTCTCGCCGGTTTCGTCAGAGTCCAGCGGCGCAGACTTCGGGTCCGCTTGCGCGTCCTCCTCTTCCTCGTTCTTCTTCTTTTGTCCGTTCCACATCTCTTTCGCAAGTGCGACGATCTGTGTCATAGTGCGGCACTTGCCTAACCGCGACAGTACCACCCGCTCATCATCCGAGAAGGGCACGTCATGGTGGGCACCGATTTTGTATTCGATGTTGATACGGTCGATGAAGTCATACTCCGCGACAGGCTTCTCTAGTTGGAAGATCGGGCCGTGATCAACGAAGTCCTTGTATCCGCGTGAGAATGCTCCACGCAGCCCAGGAAACTCATCCTTGATTCTACGTTCGATTCGCACGTCTTCAAGGACATTGATGTAGGTGTGCAAGCCGGGATAGTTCGCAGCGTCTTTTAGCGCGTCAAGATCGTCCGAGTACAGCGCGTGTCCAACCTCATGACCAATCAGCAGGTCATACTGGTCGACGCTGATGTTCTCCCACTTCGGAAGCGTCAGGGTTCGTCCCTTCAGATCGAACATCGCGGTCGGCACGTTCGCGTGACGCACACTCAAATTCTCTCTCGCAAGCAGTCGCGCTAGCCCGCGCTTCGTCTCGTCGAGGTGCGACTGCCATGTCTCTTTTCTCAATCTCATAATACAATTATAGATCGAAACGGCATCTCATGTCAAATGGGATGTCGCTGTAAGTCCTTGTAAACACAGGGTTTAGGTGCTGCCGAAAACATGCTTTTTTACTGAGCAAAAACGGCGATCTTTTTTTATTTATTTGGTCCCTCCCCCAAGTCCTGTGTTTGCAAGGACTTACGGGAATACCCATAAGTCCTGTGTTTGCAACGACTTGCGTCATACCTCTAGCTCCAGCGGTCCCGGCGTGACACGCGGTCCCGGCGTGACCCGTCGAGTGCTATCCGCGACGCGTGACGCGAGAACCTTCAGATTCTCCTCGGCGCGAGCATCTTTAGTCGCACGTCCAGCCGCCAGCAGCGCCGCGGCGCCTTCGCGGTCACCGGACCGTCGAGCAGAATCGATCTGCTGCTCTAGCGTCTCGTTACGCGGAAGGAACGGAAACAAGGGCGCGTTGCTTCCGAGTACTTCAAGTCTGAACTTCAAGTAGTCGAGCGACGCCCGGCCGAGGTACGCGATTAACGCATACTTGGCCAGTTCAACGAGCAACTCGCTGATGGTGATCAGGGGATTTTCTAGCATGGGATTCCTTTCAAGAGTGCATCTCTGTGGCCCACATGATGTGCGCCGCGGCCATTCATAAGCGCGTACCATTGTCTGGTAGTTGAACCCCGTCGCGACGACTCTGGTTGCCCTCGGTGCGTCCCGAAGGCTTTCGTCCGCCAACCAGTCCGTGCTGCGTCGAGTGGTGACCATCCACGCTTGCGTGTTGGACGCCAGGACTTTCGTCTATTGTCCGAACGCATCGAGATAAACACATGTCGCCTAAAGGGATTAGAACGGAGCATTGTCTGGCTCCATCTGCGCGAGGATGGCGTCCAATTCATCTACCCGTGTTGCCTGTTCGTGATCTTCTCGTGACGCGAAGCAGTCCGTGCACGCCACCGTGCCTGTGATAATGCTGTCTTCGTCGATACTGAACGTGGAACACGCCCCATCAGTATCCTTCCGCCACTTCGCGCTCAGTTCTTTCAGCTTCGCTCGCGTGTCAGTCATGCGGTGTCCTTTGATTTTGCGGTGATGGCGGCGGCTGTCTCCCCCACCTCCGCTAGAAAC
>Ga0209403_10003682_pt1 | contig 17152 bp, 21 predicted proteins | sample ArcticOcean_MG_C_8_FD_187440 | JGI IMG/M metagenome (GOLD analysis project Ga0209403, IMG submission 187440) | Marine microbial communities from western Arctic Ocean - ArcticOcean_MG_CB11_86 (SPAdes) (version 2) | ecosystem: Environmental > Aquatic > Marine > Oceanic | place: Arctic Ocean... | reverse complement strand
GTGGCCGTAGAGGTTGGAGTAAACGTAGGCGTCGGCGTTGCCGTTGGAGTTGGCGTATGTGTGGGCGTAGGTGTGGCCGTGGGGAGCGGCGTATTCGTCGGAGTCGGTGTATTGGTGGGCGTAGGCGTACTGGTTGGTGTGAGCGTAGACGATGGAACAGGCGTCATTGTCGGTGTTATCGTCGGTGTCGGCGTCCTAGTCGGGGACGCCACCGGCGCGGGCAAGCTGGTCGGATTGGACGTTGTAACTGGCGGCGAAGGAGTGTCAGTCGGCAAAGACTGCTCCGTGTCCGAGGTGGCCAGAGCAACAGATGTAGCGTCGCCACCGAGAGGACCGCTGTCCCGTGCTGGTTCTGTCGATGATCCGGTGTCCGCACATGCGGCCACGATTAGGAGAGCTACAAACAGTGCGCCTAGCCTCATCTAGCTTTGACTCCTAGTTACTCCTCATCGCGAACGACCCCGCAAACTGGGCTACTGCGCAGCCATTCCGGGAAGAGCCGTCGCCTCACAGTCCTGGCGGTCTCGCCCGCGCTATCGTCAAGCTTTCCATCCTGGTCGGCCTCCAACCACTTGATGAAATCTCCCGTGCGGTCGGTGAGAGTTGGCCGACGGGGGCAGCGCATTGGGGGCTGGCTGGCCTTTCGTGGAACTTGGGGCGAGTCTAGTCGCTGTGTGAGGCTCAGTCAACCGTAGTTCTGCGTAGCTGAGCGACTGTCCAGGCCGGGTTGTGTCTCCACCGCCCTCCCTCAGCTATGGGTTTTTGCTCTTCCGGGATAGGGTCTGCACGCTCTCACAGAGCTGGACAATGACGAGGCAACCTTCGGACGCGCCTGCTGCCTGATCGCCCCCACATCCCCTGAGCCTTCACATCCGCTCATGGTGACATGAGCACCTATGCGAATTCCGGGATCACCTCGTCGGCGAAGAGTCGCATGTCGTCCAGCTCCTGGAACTGCGGGAATACCGCGATGCACAGGTCGAATCCTAGCTCGGCCAACTGTGCTAGCTGATCCCGGATTGAAGCTGGATCGCCCGCTATCCCCGGCTGCTCAGCAGTGAGCCAATCCCCCGCCTGCTCTCTGGCTTTTTTGTTCGAGCGATCTATGAAGAATCTGGCCGTGAAGGTCTTGCGGATGCTGTCGTAGTCGCGGCCTTCTGTCTCGCAGTGTTGCCTCAGTATCTCTAGTTTATGGCGAGCCTGATCTAGTGGCCGTGACAGGTCGTTCCACCAGTCGGCGTGTTTTGCCACCACCTTCAGCGTACGCTTTTCGCCTGCGCCGCCGATCATGATGGGGGGCACCGGGTCTGGAAGCGGCTCACAGTGGGCACCGTCGACGTTGTAGAACTTGCCGTCGAAGCTGGTCGGGGACTCCGTCCACAATTTCTTGATGACCTGAACCCCCTCCTCCAGCATGTCGATCCTTGTGCGAGGGCTTGGGTAGTCGTAGCCGAACGACCGGTGCTCGCCCTCGTGCCAACCCCCGCCATAGCCCAAAATAAAGCGGCCGGAACTGAGGTGCTGTAGGCTTGCGCCCATCTTGGCCAAGAGCGCGGGGCTTCGGAACGTGTTCGACATCACTATCGTGCTCAGCTTTGGCCCTGGGTATCGGGCTGCGATCCACGACAACAGTGTCCAGCACTCCATGCGGAACTCGTCGGCGTAGTTGATATGGTCGGAGATCCAGAGCGAGCCGAAGTTCTGGGACGCAACGTCCAGCGCTCGGTGCAGGTCGGAGATGTACTCACGCGGCCTGATGACTTCCAGACCGCGCACTCCGGTGGGCGGGTTATATCCGAACTCCATGGTCGGGCGGGACGGCATAGCAATGGCCTCACTTTAGGGGATATGGGGCGAGGGTTGGCCCAGGCCATTATGCAGCGCACGCCCACGCCTGTTCAAGGCGATGTTCCGAAAAGCCTAGCTGAACAGCCCCATGATGATCGGTGCGCCGTAGTAGCCGATTGTGGCCGCGACGCCGAATTTTATGAGTCTGCCGACCAGGACGGCGATTATGAACCGGTGGAAGGGGTAGCGGAGCGACCCGGCAACAATATCTACACATAGGGGCGCACTGCATGCCCCTGGACTATTGTCGTCGTACTAGCCCACGTACCGGCCGAGGAACTCGCCGCCGATGACGTGGATGTGGCCGTGGGATTGGGTCTGAAGCGCGTCGTCCCCGAAATTGGACAAGACTCGAAACCCGTTAGGTGCATAATCATGCCCCATGCGAACCGCCAGATCAGCGAGTTTGGCCATCAGAAGGCCGCTGCCCCACAGTTCGTCTTGGGTCATGTGACGGCGCGGCACCACTAGCAGCATGACCGGTACCCAGTTGAGGTGGTTGTCGAAAACGACCGCCTCGTCGTCCTCGTACCGTATGTTGCCGGGCAGGCTCCCTGAGGACACTCCGCAGAGGCTGCAACTCTGGCTCCCGATGCTCAGCCTGCGGGCCTCGCGCGGGTGCCTCTGCGTTGCTGCGCTGCGGGCCTGCGTTGCTTGTTCCTGTAGTCCGGTGCGTCGAGTCTGATGAGTTGCGACACAGAGGGGTCCTGAACGCGAGAGGTTATGGGATCCAGGTCGTCGCTGAACTCCATCATGCTGGTTATTACCGTCGGCAGCCTGGCGTTGTGCCGGTGGACGATGATCTGGTAGAGCTTCTCAACGGCCCACTTGCTGCTCTGCTCCTTGCCGAGGTCGTCGAGAATTAGGAGGCTTGTGTTCTTGACCTGCTCGAAGACGCGGTCGTAGGTAACCGGGCTTTCGGGGCCGAATGTGTATCTGAGGTAGTCCATCAACTCTGGAACGAAGGCGAACATGACCGGAGCGCCGGTGGCGAGGCGCTCGGCCGCCACGGCTACTGCAAGGTGCGTTTTGCCAACGCCCGTATTGCCCGACAGGGTTAGCCATCCGTCCGGGTCCGCCGCGAAGTTCTTGGCAGCCGATAGAGCGGCCTCCAGGCTGGCCCGCTGACCGGCGTTGGGGTTGTTGCCGCGAGCGTCGAAGGTATCGAATGTCATGCGCTTCAGCATCTGGGGCTCGATGTGGCCAACGCGGCTGGCCTGCTCTGGAGTCGTGGATCGCAACTCCAGTATGCGGCCAAGCCCAGGGGCTCGCAGCCTGCTGACTATCAGTTCGTCCATGTCATCGAGAGAGTTGGCCGTGGTCACAACGGTGGGTAGCTCGGCGTTGTAGCGGTGATTGATGATTTGTCGCAGCTTCTCCTCGGCCCACGGCGTAGTGCTGTGACTGCCCAGGCCGTCGAGAATCAGCAATGGAGCGGTCCTGACCTGCTCGAAGAGGTCCGAGTACGCCACGTCGCTGCTGGGACCGAAGGTTCCTCTGAGGTGGTCCAAAAGGTCCGGTACGTGAGCGAAGAACACGACGTGGCCCTTGTCGATCAGCCGGTTGCCTATGGCCGCCGCCATGTGGGTCTTGCCGGTACCGTGAGGGCCAGTGATCGTCAGCCAGCCCTGTGGATGGGCGCAGAATTCCTCGGCTTCACGGTAGGCGTTGCGAAACTTTTTGACGCTGTCCGCGTCGTTGGATAGCCCATCGGGCTTCAGTAGTTCGAATGTGAAACGGGCCAACTCGCCCAGGTTGCTATACCGCAGCAGCCGGTCGTGCTCGTCCGCCTGCATGTCACGCTGCTGGCACTCGCAAGTGATCACTTGCCCGAAGTCAGGGTGGCCTACCGGTACGTCAGCAGTTAGCCAGCCACGGCCCCCACATCTCGGACAGGGCTCGGGCCCGTCGAGGGGTTCATCGGGTGGCCTATCGCCGGAAGTATTCCTGGTACCCAGTTTTCGCAGTATTCCGCCCAGATCCTGCATCGTTCTTGCCCTCTCGCTCCCACCGGTCCAGTATGGCGGCGATGTACCGCCAGCTACGTTTGTTATTCCCAACCGCTTCCCGGAAGGCGTCTTCGATCCAGCCTACGGGGTAGCTCTGCTCGGCCTCTCTCAGCTCGTCCGCGATCATTGGGCTCAGCATCCCCACGTTGTCTTCGTAGAGTGCGAATATGTTCGGGCGCTCCACCGGCTCCGCCGGGGGGCCTGGCTCTTCGACTTCCAGAGGATTGCTAGCCCCAGCGGCTTCGGCCAACGCCTTGCGGTCTGCCGGGGTGTTTAACGTGTATAGGCGACGCCGCCTGGCGCCTGCCCCTTTGGTCCCGGTGGCAAGTGTGCCACGGCGTACCGCCTTGCCGAGGGCCTGTTCTATCTCCGAGATGGGGTCACTAAGGTCGCGCGCGATGCTCCTAGCCAGTACCTGGTCTTCCAGGATTTCGTCGTGGGAGACAAACCGCGGATGGCCACGTTGTTGCTGGAGGAGCCAGATGACCCGGAGAAGACACTTCAACTCCGCCGCGTCATCGATCTGCTCCAATAGGGGGCCGAATACCGGATTAGGCACTGGGGTGAAACGCACCTTTGGTGGGAACCCGGCAAAACCCATCTAGGCGAATTCCCTCGATGTGACCGACCGATCCAGGCTTTCGAAGCGGACCAGCTCCTCTCGGAAATAGAGAGGAATCATGCCGGTTTGGCCGTTCCGGTGTTTGGATATGATCAGTTCGGCCATGTTCTTCGGATAGGGCTCTGTGGGGTTCTTAAGGTCCCACTCTTCGGGCGACGTGTACTTGTCCTCGCGATAGAGGAACGCGACTACATCGGCGTCTTGCTCGATGCTTCCTGACTCTCTTAGATCGGAGAGGATCGGTCGGTGATTCGGTCGCTGTTCCGGTGCCCTGCTGAGCTGGGAGCAGGCCAACACCGGGATATCCAGGTCTCGAGCGATGCCCTTGATGGAGCGAGAGAACTCGCCCATCTCCTGGGCCCTGTTCTCGACCCGGCTGCTGCTAGCCAAAAGCTGCAGGTAATCGACGATTATGAGGTCCAGGCCTTTTTCGGTCTGGAGGCGCCGCGCCTTGCCCCGCATCTCGACGATCCCCTGTATTGGCGTGTCGTCGATGTAGAGGGGTAACTCTGAGAGCAGGCCAATGGTGTCGAGCACCCGCCTCTCCTCGGCGTCGCTTACGAGTCCCAGACGGAGCCGGTGGCTATCGACGTTGGACTCTCCCGAGAGCAGGCGAATGGCAATCTGTTCTGCGGACATTTCAAGGCTGAAGATGCCGACACTCGAGCCCTGCTCTGCCGCGTGGCGTGCGATGTTGAAGGCTAAGCTGCTCTTCCCCAGGCTTGGTCTTGCGGCCAGCACGATCATGTCGGACCGCTGCATCCCATTCCCTAGCAGTTCGTCCAGCTGGGAGAATCCGGTGGGTATGGGGGCGAGGTGTTCGCCCTGGTCCATGTTGAGGGACGCGGTGCCTTCCATGTAGGTGTCGAGCACTTCACGGATGTGGACAAAGTCCCTTGTTCCCCGGCCGGATCGGACTCGGAACAGCAGGTCTTCGGCGCGTCCCAGGGATGTGTCGACATCGGGGTCGGCCTCATAGCCGATGGCGGCGATGTCGCCGGCCACTCCAATAAGTTGTCTCATCGTCGCGGTACGCTGAACGATACGCCCGTAATGCTCAATGTGGACAGAGGTAGGCACGGTGCTCACGAGGTGGCCAAGGTAGGAGGTCCCACCGATCCGCTCCAGGCTGTCCCGGACGGAAAGCTCGTTGCCTACGGACACCTGGTTTATCGGCTCGCCACGCTGGGCCAGCGCGACGCAGGCGTCGTAGGTCAACCTGGCCTTTTCGACGTAGAAGTCGTCCGGCTTCAAGAACGCGGTCACCTTCGAGATGGCCTCGCCGTCTATGAGGACGGAGCCTACAACGGCTTCCTCGGCCTCTGGATCATGGGGTAAAAGTCGTTCAGCGTACAACTGAGGCCTTTCCTAATGGGGCTGCGTGAATACTGCTTTCGGCCATCTTACCGGATTTGTTCCGGGGTGGAAAGGTGAACCCCGTGACAGGAATTGGCCCTCAGTTGAACCCCGTTGGGTTAGGTGCCCGTGTCCTGTGCCTGTGGTTCGACCTGGTGCGAAAAATGCTGAACCTGGGTAATGAATGCGTGGCCCGATATCCCCGTCTTGAGGAATCTGAAAACGGAACCAGCCCGGAGGGCTGGTTCCGTTTTCGTCTACGGGAGTCAAAATGCGGCCTGGTTCGTCGGGGGGCTAGGCGCTGTCGCCCTGCTCCTCAGACTCGGGTGCATCTTCCTCGGCATCCTCTGTGGCGTCGGCGTCATCTTCCACGTCGGCCGTGTCGTCGGCTGGCTCATCGGCTGTCTCATCGGCGGCTGCCTCTTCGACTTCCGATTCGGGCGCAACGTCGGCTGTGGCCTCAGCAGTGTCGGTCTCGGAGCCGTCGTCGGTGGACTCCGCGTCGGCTTCTGCCTCTTCACTAAGGCTTGCGAGGAATTCAGCGGGATCGGTGCCAGAGGGATGCACCAGCACCGAGATGTCGGTCTCGACATCGGGGTGTAGCTTGATTCGTATCGGGTAGACGCCCACCTGGCGGATGGAATCAGGTATCTGAACCGTGCGCCGGTCAATTTCGCGGTCTGTGAGCTTCGCGACCTCGTCGGCGACAATCATGTTGGTCACCGAGCCGTATAGGCGTCCACTTGCGCCTGCCCTCATCTCCACCACGACCTGGGAGCCATTTAGTTCCGCGCTCAGCTCTTTCATGTCCGCTAGAGTCTTGAGCCTCTTGGTCTCGGCCTCTTTGCCGAGGCGCCGGGTACGCTGGAGCGCCTCGTTCGTTGCTGGGGTAGCAAGCGCTTGCGGAATCAGGTAGTTTCGTGCGAAACCGTTCTTAACTTCCTTGACGTCCCCTCCGTGGGCGACGCCTGCAACATCTTCAAGGAATACTACCCTCATTTGATACTTCCCTCAGGAGACCGGTGTGGGCCTTGGACGCCACCGCGCTCGGTCATATTTGTGCCAGTGTAGAACCTGATTATTGTACCACGGCGACGGAGATTGGAGAACCTCTCTCTATCATAGACTTGTGCTGTTTCATGCTTTGGGTCCGCGAGGGAAACGCTCTCGCACCGGACCGAGAGGTGGGGTATCGTAGTACCTTAGTATTGTGGATTGTTACAATCCGGCCCCGGTGGACTGCTGAGATGGCGTCGGCATCGTGAAACTGGTTGACCGCGACGGGGTGTATAATTGACAGTCTGCCACGTTGGGCACTAGAATTCTTAACGGAAACGTTCCGCGATACGAAACTGCAATGGGAAGAAGTGCATTTTAAATGTTGAAAATTCGACTCAGGCGCGTTGGCGCCAAAAAACATCCCAGCTACCGCATCGTGGTAGCTGACTCTAGAGCGGCACGCGATGGCGCGTTCGTCGAGCAGATTGGCCACTACGATCCGATGACCGACCCGCCCACCGTCACGCTGGACGAAGAGAAGGCTCGTGCGTGGATGGTTAAGGGCGCGCAGCCGACTGAAGCTGTAGCCCGAATGCTCACGAGGCTTGAGAACCAGGCGAAGGCTGAAGAGGCTGCCGGTTAATGAAGGAACTCGTTGAGTTCATTGCCAAGGAGATCGCCTCCTACCCTGACGAGGTCAAGGTCACAGAGGAGGAGGAGGAAGATGGTCGCATTATCCTCCGCCTTGAGGTAGCGCCCGACGATAAGGGCAAGGTGATCGGCCGCCAGGGCAGGGTGGCCGAGTCCATACGTGTTCTCCTCCGAGTCGCGGCTGTCAAGCAGGGCGCCCGCGCCACTCTAGATATAGTTTAGCGCCCTCTGACCGCATCCCCTAGCCCTGTGCCAGAGACTCCAGCCGACAATCTCCCGGGCGCATCCGAGCCAATTCTTGTGGGTACCGTCACGGGTGCCTGGGGACTCGGCGGCCACGTTAAAGTGCGCTCCCTCTCCGACTATCCCGATCGATTCGCGACAGGTCGCACCGTCCATTTCGATGGTCGACCAGCCCGGATCATGTCATCACGTGAGGCGGGATCTGCTCTGGTCATCAAATTCGACATCGTTGTCGACCGAACACACGCCGAGAAGATGCGTGGTGTGAAATTGACCGTGCTTCCCGAAGAAATTGAACCTCTGCCTCCTGGCTCCTACTACCACTACCAGCTCATCGGCATGGAAGTTCATGATGAGGCAGGTTCACGTCTTGGAGATATCGTCGAGGTCATCTTTACGGGCGCAAACGATGTCTATGTAGTCCGCGACGGCAAACGGGAAACGCTGGTGCCCTCCCTCGCAGATGTGATCCTCTCCGTCGACACCGATCTGGATCGCAACAACATGGTCGTGCGCCTCCCCGAGGGCCTCTGAGCCCTTTTTGACCGCCCATATGCCCCATGCTAGAATCGGGGGGTACAATCCCCTTTGGAGGGATCATCAGGTCCTCTCCTCGGACTCGTCGCTTTGTTCCTTGAAGTGACTATCCTGAAGAATTCTTAGGAGACATTAGATGTCCGGTCACTCTAAATGGTCGACCATAAAACATGGCAAGGCGATTGTTGATGCGCGTCGCGCCGTAGTATTCACCAAGCTATCGAAGGAGATCATCATCGCTGCTCGGCAGGGCGGCGGCGACCCCGACATGAACTTTCGCCTGCGGCTGGCGGTGCAGAGGGCCAAGGACAGCAACATGCCGTCCGCCAACATCGAGCGCGCCATCAAGCGTGGTGACGGCACAGACGGAAGTGCAGTCCAGATGGAAGAGTTGACCTACGAGGGCTACGGCCCGGGGGGCACAGCCATCCTGCTTCAGGCGCTCACTGACAACAAGAACAGGACCGTCTCAGAGGTCCGCTCCACGTTTACCAAAATCGGCGGCAGCATGGCCGAGGCAGGTGCGGTGTCCTGGCAATTTGAGCAGAAGGGCGTAGTGGTTGTTAGCGCCGATGAGGACCAGGCCGATGAGCTGACTATGGTGGCCATTGACGCCGGCGCGGATGATATTGAAACTGTCGATACAACGCTCCACGCCTACTCTGCCCCGTCAGATATGGAAGAGATCCGGCGAACGCTCGCCGAGTCTGGCGCGGAAATCGAGTCTTCTGAGCTTGCGATGGTGCCCAAGAACACCATCGAGTTGGACGAGAAGACGGCGATGCAGACCCTTCGTCTCCTGGACCAGCTAGAAGAACTGGACGACATCCAGAAGGTCTTCTCCAACGCCGATTTCCCCGACGAGGCATTGGCAGAGTACGCCAACGCAGAGTAGAGAATGGCTAGGTACTTGAGGCTTTGCCCTGGATCCCGAATCAGCCTCGAGTCCTCCAGCCACGGGCACTGTCCTAGGAGGATCTCTTGCGGGTGCTGGGTATTGACCCCGGGACATACAAAATGGGCGTCGGTATCGTCACTCCCAGTGGCTCCGACTTTGATCTGGTATATACCGGAGTGATTAGCCCCAAAAGGGGCGACCACATTTCGAAGCGGCTTGCCTTCCTGTACGATGGCCTCACCGGCATCATCCAGGAGTGGAAACCGAGCCAGGTGGCCATTGAAGAGCCATTTGCGGGACGCAACATCAAGGCTGCCATGGCCATCGGCCACGCCCAGGCTGTGGCGATGTTGGTTGCGGCCAAGTTCTCTCTGGACGTTGTTGGCTATGCGCCTAGTCAGATCAAGCAGGCCGTGACCGACCACGGCGGCAGTTCCAAAGAGCAGGTACAGGAAATGGTCAGGATACTGTTGAATCTCGACGAGACGCCCACCTCCTCAGACGCAGCCGATGCCCTCGCCATTGCCATCTGTCACATCACCGCCAGCCAGGTTTCGTCGCTGGACATGCGGGAGTAAAGTGGCACATTGATCACAGGCATAGAGGGAAGACTGGCCGGTACAGGACCTAACTGGGCGGACATCACCATAGGCGGCGGCGTTACCATGAGGGCCAGCGTCCCCGACCCCGGGGCTCTGGGTGCCGTGGGCGAGACCGTTCGCCTCTTCACCATGCTACAGGTCCGCGACGACAGCATCACGCTGTTTGGGTTCACGACTCAGGAGGCGAGGACGGCGTTTGAGACGCTGATCACGGTCAATGGGGTCGGACCCAAGGTCGCTATTTCCATATTGTCTACTATGAGCACGGACACTCTCACTCTGGCCGTATCGGCGGGTGACCCTGCAGCGTTCAAGGTTGTAGCCGGTGTCGGGACCAAGACGGCTAACCGCATCATCCTGGAACTGAAGGGCAAGCTGGACTGGCCGGAGATGGCTTCAGCCGATCCTCAGGCCAACGGGGATCGGGACCTTGTCGATGCCCTGACCTCCCTGGGCTATTCGGTGCCAGAGGCGATGGTAGCAATCGCCGCTCTGCCAGACGGAGAGTCCATGACCCTCGAGGAAAAGGTCAGGGCTTGCCTCGAGCGGATGGGGCGAGAGTAAATCCTGGTGACCTCTATCTACGACGCCTGGGCCGACGTATACGACTCGATATATTCCTACGTTCTAGACGACATCCCCTTCTATGTGGAAGAAGCACTCGCCGCTGGCGGCCCCGTGTTGGAACTAGGTTGTGGCACCGGTCGCGTCACCATTCCTATCGCCGCTGCAGGGGTCGATATCACAGGGGTAGAGTCGTCCACAGCCATGTTGGACATTGCCCGTCGCAAGGCCGCGGCGCTGTCCGAGGGTTCCAGGCCCCGGCTGGTCGAGGGTGACATGCGAGAACTCAGCCTCGGGGGGCAGCAGTTTCACCTGATAATAATCCCCTTCAGAGGATTTCTCGCCTTGATGACCGTCGAGGACCAGATGAGCGCTCTGTCCAGTATCTCCTCCCATCTAGCGCCTGGAGGAAAGCTGATCTTCGATGTGTTTGTGCCGGACCTCGACATGCTGGTTCAGGCGGGCGACACCTCCTATCACCTTCGAGACGTAGTCGACGCTGAGACAGGTAAAAGACTGGTGTTATGGCACCAGAGCGCTTACGACAACCACGCCCAGATCATCGATGCGAGAATCATCGTGGAGGAGCTTGACGAAGCGGGGACTGTCGAGAAACGCTATTATCGTGATTTCCAGCTTCGCTACACCCACCGCTGGGAGCTACAGCATCTGCTCACCACCTGCGGGTACACCGTGGACGACCTGTACGGTGACTTCGATCACACACCTTTCGACGAAGACAGCATGGACATGGTCTGGGTCTCGTCGCGCTCCTAAGGGCCTTCCATCATGGGACGGTCCCCAGACGATCCCAGGTCCTTTGTCGCCGCGCTCCTGAGGCTGACACAGGGCAATGGCCGCGTTCAGATGCCCAAGACTTGCAGTTGTGTATAATGCGTGCCTTGTTCGGCCACCGGTCCGCTCCCTGGCGGTGATTACGGAGGCGCCCGATGATCCCACGCATTTTGAGACTTATGGGACTGCTGTTGGTGACGCTGCTGATCGGTTGCTCCGAGACTGCGCCGCTTGACCCTGGCCCAACGACAATGCCTGCGATCCAGGCCTCACCCACCGATACCCCGCCTACGCTGACACCGCCCGCAGTGACGTCCAGAGAGGCCTCTCCTGATCCGACGGCCATCCGAGTTGCATACGCAGACATCCCCGAGATGCCGTGTCCAGTAACCCTCGCCAACGGTAGTACGCCGCCGCTTGAGTCTCCGCAGCCCGGACATCATGGAAACGGCGAACTGTGGACGCGTTTATGGGATGAAGGCACGGTGAGATTCGTTCCAGACGGTCCCGGTCAGATTCTTGATGAAGGCCGGTTGGTGATGGGTTTTGAGTGGTGGCGAGGGGTCCCCGGCGAGCTGGAAATAGATAGTCGACCGTTGGATCCTGGCACCCCGAGGGTGCGAGCGAGGATCTCAGGCAACTATGGCGGAAGTGGATTTCAACCAGTGGGCATCAGCTTCCCAGCCGAGGGTTGCTGGGAGATCACCGGCTCCGTCGGAGACGCCAGCCTGACCTTTGTGACCCTCGTGGAGAGGGTGGATGAAGGAGTAGCAACGACGCAGCCCGTCGATGCCGTCGTCAGCATACCCATGCTGGGCTGGAACGAGGACAAAGGCCAATACGAGGCCCGTCTAATCGATCAATTGACGGGCCGGGATCTGCCCGGCCGCGCACCGATAACCGCTGGCGGAAAACCGGGGTTCGCCTGGTACAACGCATTTTCTCTAGACGGTCGCAAGTTTGCGTCATTCGAGGCCACGGGAGAGCCTGTGTCCTGGGACTACGGCGGAGGTAGCGGTGCCGTAGTGACCAGTGAGGCCGTGCTTCACCTGATCGATCTGGAGGCATGGACTGAGGTGACCGCGCGGCTGCCGACGGATGGCCGAGCGGTACTGTTCGAATACAGCCCAGACTCGACTCGACTCGCTCTGACCTACTTGCAGCGTACCGATGACGGCCAGCAGCAAATCAACACGCTCATGGTTTTCGATTCTGCAACAGGGGACTTGGTCATTCAGAAGAGCCTTCCGTTCAAGCCGTCACTGCTGGAGTATGCCGAGGATCGCTCCGAGCTGATTGTCTACGGCGCGGCCGAAGGGCCGGTTATCCAAGTTTCGAAGTCCAGTCTCTGCCGCAGCTGCTTTTGCTCGATGCGGCAACCCTCCAGGTCAACTGGGAGCGGGAGTTCCAGGACCTGGTTAGCGGTCGCTGGTGCATCAAAAACTGCCAACAGCAGTTGCAGTTCAGGGAGCATAAGAGCTGGCAGCCGGCGGTCGTCCTGTCCCAGGACCGGCATAGTCTCCATATAGTCCACGCCGCCCATGTGGTGCTTGGGGCCGATATTTGGGTGGCGCGTTCATGGATGGAGAGGCTTCTGGACACCACCGCTGGCGTCGTCGAGGCAGTCGAGGCAAGGGATGGGACGAGGGTGCTACCAGGGTCGCTACGCTGTCTCCCGATGGCACACGGCTATACGTCTTGACTCACGAAACGAGCGCCTTGGAAGGGGCGAGGCCTAGGTCCCGGGGGCTGAGTGTGATTGATGTCGAGACTGGCCAGGAGATCGCGAGACGCGACTCTGAGGCGGGCGAGATCAGAATCATGCCAGACGGAAAGCGCCTGCTGCTCGATAGCAGATATGGCTCCAACACGACACTGGAGGTTCTCGACGCCGAGAGTCTTGCTAGTGTCGCAACTCTCGCCGAGTGGCGGGTCCAGCTGGCCCGAGACTTGGAAGGTGCACCGGTCGTGCTGGCGACCAGGCTATTGGAAGAGACTACCACCCGATTCGCCGTCCTAGATTCGGAGACATTCGATGTCGTCGACTCCTGGCTGGGCCCTAGTCGCACATATTGGGTGGCTCCCTGGCCGTAGGTCGCGCGGCACGATCGTCACGCCATCGTCACGGGGACGCCGCTCGTTTTTATGCCTGTTTCATGGCTCCGGCGCTACAATGCGGCCACGCATTGTGGCAGCCCGCGCCCTCGCGCAATTCCCGGCTGCCCACAACGAGGGAGGCAGCCATGAACCGCTATTTTCTGACGCACCGCAAGATCGATGTGGCCCTGCTGATTGGGGCAGTGGCCGTCGCCCCGCTGGTCTATGGCGGCGTTTGGCTGGCCCAATAACCAAGGCTGCCGTCTGAGGTAGCCTTGGTTATTGGGCCGGTCTTCGCGTCAGGGCTGGTCTGGGCAGCGCTGGCTATCACCAAGGTCGCGAAGGTGATACCGGCGCGGGGCGCTCGAATTAGTTCAGCCCTGGACACGCCTTTTGACCTAGACATCGTGGCCTCGGCCGGGGTCTGTCCACGAGGGCTGAAGGTCGGCGACCGAATCGCCGTCGACGAGGCCGGAGGCCTTTCTGTTTCGCTGTGTCGGGTGGCCATTGCGGCGATTGATCGCGTAGGGACATCGAAAGCCAGCGCCAACTGTGTGTGTCCGCTTGAGGATCAACGGATGACATTTGCTATCGCTGCTATAGCACTCTAGCGAACACTCGGCGGATTCAGATCTTTAGAGGGTCTGGTGTTGGCCGGTGTCAGAGGCGCGTTGGATGGCGTCCAGCAACCGGTGGCGAACCACTGCGGTGTCAAAGTCTGGCTCTGCGCGTTCGCCCGAGCGAATAGCCTCCCCGAAACGACGCCACATCTGCGCGACGTTAAATGGCGGCCCTTGCGGCACCGACTCAGGCACCCAGGTCAGGCGCTCGGGCACTGCGATCTCTGTCAGCCCAGCGTCATCTGACTTGCCCCCGTAGATACGCGTCGTAGACTGGGTTGCGGTTTCGTTGCTGTCGATGACCAGGGTTCCTTCGCGACCGTATGCCTGTAGCCGGTACGGGCGGTTGTGCCAGGGTATGGTCCCGAAGTGGGCAGAGACGACCGCTCCGCTGGTGAGCGTGCCACTGACCAAAATGTTGTCCGGCGAGGTCACGTCAACAGTGCGTCCTGTGTCGGTCTCATGCCATTGTGGCACCTGGGTTCGAACCACCGAAGCAACCTCGCTGAACTCCCCGAAGATCATGCACAGGGCGTCAATCACATGGCCAAATCCGATTGTCATGGATGTCGCGCCCAACTCCACGTCTTTTTGCCACGTGCGGGCAGAGGTGCGAGAGAGAATGCCTGAAAAAAAGGCGGACAGGTTGACCGCCAATACGTCGCCCAGATAGCCCTCGTCCACAAGCTCCTTGAGCCGGAGGATGTCGGGCCAGCACCTGCTCTGCAATCCCGCCATGGTATGCACGCCTTTTGTGCGGGCCAGAGCCGCCATCTCCTCTGCCTCGTGCAGGTTTGCACCGAGGGGCCACTCCGTGTAGACGTGTTTACCGGCCTCGAGGACGTCCATGGTTAGCTGGTGGTGGTTGGGGACGCGTACGACGATCCCAATGATGTCGATGTCGTCCCGCGCCAGCATTTCGCGGTGGTCGTGGAACGCTAGCCTCGCACCGTATTTTTCCGCCGATTCGCGGGCCGTTTCTTCGTGGGCAGTACAGACCGCAGCCAGCTCAAACTCGGGTAGCTCCGCGAGCGCGGGCAGATGAGCGATTGGGGACCAGCCGTAGCCGACATTGGCGCCGATTAGCCCGACGCGAAGCTTTGACATGGGGTACCTCCGGTGGATGGAACGAGGGTAGCACCGTGCCGTGAGGCAGGTCAATCGAACAGTGGAAATGCGATGAAAAGGAGGGCGTGCCGCGCCTGTGTATTTACCATCTGGCCTACGCCGGGAGAGGCCGGGGCCTGTTGCCCGCCGACCTTGAGGCCCCTGAGCGTAGGGCGATGGTATCGGACATATTCAGGCATACGGTGGATCTCCACGAGCGTGGAGGCGACATGGAAGTTCTCACTGTGGACAACCACACCGACGCCCCGTATCTGCAACTCTGGGCCGAGGAGCATCTTCCCGAGCGTGTGCCAGAGATCAAGATCCTGTTGAAGTCCAATGGTGGGAGCAGTACAGGAAAAGGAATCGCCTGCATTGACGAGCAGGGGTTCGTGCATCCAGACCAGTTTTGGCGCACCAAGAAGGTGGGTGATGTGCGAGAGCGCCCCTTCAGCGAGATATGGGAGGACGACAGCGTCCCGCTTCTGGGGCAACTTCGAACCCGGAAGGAGTTGCTGAACGGGCGTTGCCCGGACTGCCGGTTCCTGTCAATCTGCAACGGTAACCTACGGTCTCGTGCGGAAGCTGCTACCGGAGATCTGTGGGGGGACGACCCGGCCTGCTACCTATCGGACGAGGAGATAGGCGCGTCGATGGCCGAGGCTGTCCTGTGAATTCGGCACCGAGCCATCCCTTTGGCGGGGGACGTCCCTCTGGGCCTCCTCGGAACATGGACATGGATCCGATCGTCGTGTTCTGGGAGATTACCCGTGCGTGCGCTCTCAAGTGCCGCCATTGCCGTGCCACAGCGCAGCCAAAACGCCACCCGATGGAGCTGACGACAGAGGAGTGCTACCGGGTCATGGATGGCCTGGCCTCCTTCGATCAGCAGCCGATTGTGGTGCTGACCGGCGGAGACCCCTTTATGCGGCGGGATCTATTCGATATCGCGGCCTATGGCGTAGGGAAAGGGCTGCGAGTTTCGGTTTCGCCGTCTGTCACTGCCCTTGTGACCAGGGAGCGTCTCGAGAGGCTGGTCGAAATTGGTGTGTCGGCCATTTCCTTCAGTCTGGACGGATCTGGTTCCGAGTTGCACGACGGATTCAGAGGCGTACCCGGCTCGTTCGATCGCACGATGGAGTGCGTCCCGATGGCGATGGAGGCGGGGCTTGGGGTCCAGCTCAACACGACCGTCTCCCGCTGGAATCTAGAAGACCTGCCAGACCTAGCTACGCTGGTAGGCTCGATGGGTGTGCCTCTGTGGGATCTGTTCTTCCTGGTGCCGACTGGACGGGCGCTCGACGCGGATCTGCATTCGGCGGAGGTTCACGAGTCGACCTTCAACTGGGTGTACGAGATATCGCAGTCCGGAGGCCCCAGGGTTAAGACGACGCTGGGCCAGCCTTATCGCAGGGTGTGGCTCTCCCGTAAGCTTCGCGATGAAGGTATCGACTGGCGGGAGCAGACTCCCGAGCAGCTGGTCTCCCGATGGCCCGGCGGGGCGGCTACCAACGACGGTCGGGGCATCTTCTTCATATCGCATCTGGGCAGCGTGTATCCAAGTGGTTTCCTGCCTGTATTGGCGGGGGGCGTCCGACGGGACGATCTGGTGTTATTGTATCGCGAGTCGCCAGTGTTCCAGTCGTTACGCTCTTCCGATGAGCTTGGCGGGAAGTGCGGGCTCTGCCCGTTCAGGAAGGTGTGTGGCGGCTGTCGTGCCAGGGCGTTCGCGATGACCGGCGACTACCTTGCGGCGGATCCGACGTGTCCATTCCAGCCTGCCGGTTGGGATTCGAGGTCTGAGAGCACCGTCACGGCGGTGTGACGTTCTGGCTCGGTCGCCCGCGATGATATAGGAAGACGGACAGCTGATGTCCGGTGCGTCTCCGCACATCCCCTGGGCCTGGCGCCTCGTTCGAAGAACCCAGCTCATCTAGTCCGCCGATTCGCCTGCCTGCTCTGGGGTCAATTCAAAGGCCGACCTATCCTCCGCTCGCATCAAATCAGATGCGAGACGATACACTGGATGTCTGGCCAAGCTCTGATCTCTCTGCCAATGAGGTGCTACGAATGACCGAGCAGAACGTTGTCCGCGATGATCGGGTACGGTGTTTCGGCGGACCGGACGACCCGCTCATGATGCGCTATCACGACGAGCAGTGGGGCTTCCCCGTCCACGACGATCGCCAGTTGTTCGAATCGTT
>Ga0209403_10003678_pt1 | contig 17162 bp, 17 predicted proteins | sample ArcticOcean_MG_C_8_FD_187440 | JGI IMG/M metagenome (GOLD analysis project Ga0209403, IMG submission 187440) | Marine microbial communities from western Arctic Ocean - ArcticOcean_MG_CB11_86 (SPAdes) (version 2) | ecosystem: Environmental > Aquatic > Marine > Oceanic | place: Arctic Ocean... | reverse complement strand
GTTTCGACAAGCACGAGGTCGTAGCGGGCCGCACGGAGCAGGCGGATGGTGTGCTGGAGGGCTTCGGAGGTGGCGAGGTGCGAGCGTCGCGTCGCCAGTGAACGCATGAACACCCGTGGTGAATTCACGGCATTCATACGCAAACGGTCTCCAAGCAACGCCCCTCCGCTCTTACGCTTGGAGGGATCAACCGAGACCACAGCGATGTGCTTCTCCGGAAACTCCAACAGGAAGCGCCGCACGATTTCGTCCGTGAGGCACGATTTGCCCGCACCGCCCGTTCCAGTCAGGCCGACCACTGGCACCTCCGGGTTCTCCGGAAGGTCGCTCAGCACTTTGCGGATGAGTTTGGGGCGCTCCAGATTTTCCTCGATCCAGGTGATGCTTTGGGCAACGTGGCCGACGTTTTCCGGAACAAGCCGCGCCGCATCCGGAGCGAAATCTTCCGGGATGGTGGAGAAATCCGAACGCTCCAACATGTCCGCGATCATGCCCTCCAGTCCAAGTTGCCGCCCGTCCTCCGGAGAGTAGATGCGGCTCACGCCGTAATCCATCAATCCTTGAATCTCACGGGGGATGATGACTCCACCGCCGCCGCCAAAAACTTGGATGTGCTCTGCCCCCTTTTCACATAGCAGGTCCACCATGTAGCGGAAGAACTCGTTGTGGCCGCCCTGATAGGAACTGACGGCGATGCCCTGCGCGTCCTCCTGAATAGCGACATCCACAATTTCCTCGACGCCTCGGTCGTGTCCCAAGTGGATCACCTCGGCCCCCTGCACTTGCATGATGCGGCGCATGATGTTGATCGAAGCATCGTGCCCGTCGAAAAGACTGGTGGCCGTGACCATCCGCACGGGATGCTGAAGCGTGGGACGCTTGCTAGGGAGAGGCCGGTTCATGGAAAATCAAATCAGGAAATTCCTGCAATGGACAGCATTTCAACGCGATTCATGCCGTACATTTCACCGCAGTTCATGATCTGCTCCCAAGTATTCTCGTCAATGGGAATACCCTGCGCTCCACGCTGTTCGCGCATGGTGCGTTCCGGCTCTCCTGCAATCTGAACGGGTTGGCTCGGGTCCGCTGGAGGGGAAGCCTTGAAGTAGTCCACCAATGCTTCTATCTCTTGGTGCATCCAAGATTGTTCGACGAGTCGAGAAGGATCAAATAGAATGGAAAGCATATTGTTGACGATGCTGCCCTCACGGGGGTTTCCGGGCTGGATTGTGCCGTTGCCCGTGAGAACGCCTGCGAGCAGTTCACAGAAGAGCGCAAGGCCAAAGCCCTTGTAGGCGCCCAGCGGCATGAGCGCCCCCAGCGGCGGGCTGTCCTCCTTCGGGAACAGGTAACCTTCCATCACCCTTGGGTTGCGGGTGGGTTGTCCGTTGTGGTCAATGAGCCAGTTTTCTGGAACCTCCTCCTCCTTGTTGATCGCCACCCGCACCTTACCGAGCGCGACTTGGCTCGTGGCCATGTCCAAGATGATGGGCGGCTGCTTGTCGGTGCCCGGAATTGCGAAGCAGAGGGGGTTTGTGGAAAAACGCGCATCGGAGCCACCGTAGGGCGCCACCAGCGGATGGTGATCCGTGACGTTAACGAAACTCAGTGACACCAACCCAGCGGCCACCGCCTGTTCTCCATAGGTTCCAACCCGGCTGACGTGCTGCGAATTTCTTAGTGCCATCAGCACCAATCCGGACTCCTTACAGCGCTCGATCGCTCGTGCTGTCGCCTCCCGTGCCACCACATGGCCATAACCACTCTGACCGTCGAACACAAGAATGCTGCCGTCCTCCCGGACGAGTTGAACATGCTGGTTCGGGTGCAGCAGCCCTTTTTGCAAACGCTCGAAGTACATCGGAAGCATCCCGACGCCGTGGCTGTCGTGCCCGGAGAGGTTCGCCAGTACAAGATGATCCGAGATGATTTCGGCTTCGGTTTCGAAACTGCCTCCGCTTTGAAGGATGGCAACGACCAGTTGTTTGAGGGATGCTGACTGGATGAGCATGGAGAGTTTGAGTTTCGAGAAGTGGGTTGAGGTTCAGGAGTACATTCGGATCACTCACGCGGCATAGCGCAACATCTCCAGATCTACCCCGCGTTCCGCGGCCTGTTCCGCCTGCTTGAGTAATTTCCGGTTGATTTCAACCGACAGGTACTCTTCCCCGCAGTTGTCGCAAACTTCTGCGGGGACATTCTTGTAAACCAGTGTGGTCTGACCTCGTTCCAGCACAATGGTTGTTCGTCCGGCTTGGGTTTCCCCCCTCGGCAGATTGCACATTTCATAGCATCTTCCTTTCTCTGAAATCATTGCTCCATTTCAGAGGGTCAGGTTCATACACTGTAATCAGATAAAGTCTGTGTTGCCCTTGATCAACTCCAACCACTGCGTGGAGCGGTCGCCCTGCTTTGGACTCTCCATTCTCCAAGACACTTGGGAACGGAAGATCATCCGGATAGTGTTCGGGTCATGCTCCCATTCTCCAAGACTGCTGTGACATCGTTCTCCGCGATACGTCGCTCGAATATTCTGCGCGTTGCATGGGCACGATAGACAATTTTCCACTCAGCAATTGTTGCACCTAAGTGCTCACAAAACTACACCCGCCTTCAACTCAAGCCGTGAACGCCTGAATGCCCGTCTGAGCGCGTCCGAGGATGAGTGCATGGATGTCGTGGGTGCCCTCGTAAGTGTTCACCGTTTCCAAATTGAGCACATGGCGCATGACGTGGAACTCGTCCGAGATGCCGTTGCCACCGTGCATATCGCGGGACATCCGAGCGATGTCCAGTGCCTTGCCCGCATTGTTGCGTTTCATCAACGAGATCAGTTCCGGGGCACATTTCCCTTCGTCCATCATGCGTCCCATACGCAAACATCCCTGAAGTCCGAGGGTGATTTCGGTCTGCATATCCGCAAGTTTCTTCTGAATGAGTTGGTTCGCGGCAAGCGGACGCCCGAACTGGATGCGGTCTAGGGTGTACTGCCGTGCGGCCTGCCAGCAGAATTCCGCTGCACCCATCGCCCCCCACGCGATGCCATAGCGTGCTTTGTTGAGACAGCCGAACGGCCCCTTGAGTCCTTCAACATTCGGAAGTAGGTTCTCGTCTGGAACAAAAACATTGTCCATCACGATCTCACCCGTAATCGAAGCCTTGAGTGAGAGCTTCCCCACGATCTTCGGGGCGCTCAAGCCCTGCATGCCCTGCTCCAGAATGAACCCCCAGATGCGGCCCTCATCGTTTTTCGCCCAGACCACGAAGACATTGGCGATCGGCGAGTTAGTGATCCACATCTTGTTGCCGGACAACTGGAAGCCGCCGGCGACTTTGCGGGCGCGGGTTTCCATGCTTCCTGCGTCCGAACCATGGTTGGGTTCGGTGAGTCCGAAGCACCCCACCCACTCGCCTGTGGCCAGTTTGGGCAGGTATTTTCGGCGCTGCTCCTCGGAACCGTAAGCGTAGATCGGGTGCATCACGAGGCTGGACTGCACGCTCATCACCGAGCGGTATCCGGAATCAACCCGCTCCATCTCGCGGGCAATCAGGCCATACGCCACATGGTTCGCTCCAACACCGCCGTACTCCTCCGGAATCGTCGAGCCGAGAAAGCCCAACTCGCCCAGTTCGTTGAGGATTTCGTGGTCAAAGGTCTCCGTGCGGGTGGCCTCCAGGATGCGGGGCATCAGCTTGGACTGGCAGTAGTCGTGCGCGGTTTCGCAGATGAGCTGTTCTTCTTCGGTGAGCTGCTCGGTGAGCAGCATGGGGTCAGGCCAATTGAAGGTGGGTTTGGCATTCATTTCAGTTTATCGGGGTTGGCATTCATAACTCTATTCAGAATATCTGGAACCTGCTCCACTCGCAAATGCTAACTCGGAAGAGCGGGGTTCGTGTTGCAAGGCGATGGGGCATTGAGTATGATTGATACTTTTCACCTTCCGCAAGGACACCTGCATGGATCGCTTGCTTTCACGTCTCCTGTTTGTCATCTGGATCAGCCTTACCTTACCTTTCACACTGATTTCTGCAGAAGGCGACCCTGCATTTGAGCAACGTTTCCGCGACCTGTCCGACTCACTGCGCTGCCCCACCTGTCAGGGCATTTCCGTCAAGGATTCGGCGGCAGGGTTCTCGACGAGCATGAAGCTTAAGATCCGAGAGTTAATGAACTCCGGGTATTCAGATGAAGAGGTCCGGGCGTACTTTGTGGAGCGTTACGGGGTGTGGATTCTGCGTGCGCCACCCAAGCAGGGCTTCAATCTGCTGCTCTGGGGGCTTCCCGGAATTGGCTTAGTGGTCGTGCTTGGCGTGGTGCTGCTACGCTCTAAGCGCTGGGTCTGGAAAGAGCAAGAGCTTGGACTCCCTCCCTTGAGCGTCGAGGAGGAGGCGTTGATTGCGCAGGACTTGCGGCGCTTTGAGCGCAGTCAGGAAATTAGGGCTTGAGCCGAAAGGCGTTCAGGTTCTCGAAGTCGATGCGGTAGTCGAGTTGGCTTTCCACGTCGAACTCAGCAAGGTAGTTTTGGTACAAGCGCCCCTCACGCTGTTGGTAGGTTTCAATGAAAGACTGGTCAAACTCCTCGCGTTCATCAATCTCAAACAGCCGGGCCGTGGCGGTTCGAGGAGAAAGATCCAAGTGAACTCGGAGGTCGATCAGTTGCTCAAAGTCCGGCAGAAACAAAGGACCGCCCCACGCCAGCAGGATCCCTTCCGGGGGAGCGAAAAACGGAAATATCGTCACCTCCAACGACTCCAGCAACCCCGGTTCGGACTCAATCACAACCTGTTTCCCAGCGCTGTAAGGCCGCAGCACTTCCTCCAGCACCCAACTCCGGATTTGCAGACTTTTCCAGTAGCGGGCCTCGCTCTGCGCCTCAAACTCCACTCCCAGCAATTCGGTCAAATCCAAGCCCGAAACAAGTTGCCCAAGCTCTTCCAATGCTTCCATGAGCTCGGCAATCACAAAGGCATGCCCGCAATCGTCGGGTCCGCCGACTCCAATAGCCAGCGGCAGTTGTGGGGAATGGCGCTTGACCTCCACCAGCAGGTGAGCCAAATCATGCGCCGAAGCACGGCTGGGGTGGAGAATTTCCAGCAGGTCGGCAAAGTGCTGAAAGTGCAGTCCGTCTGCCACTTCGGATTCAGAGTTGTCGCCCGCAAACCAACAGTTTTGCTCTGCCAACTGCGCTTGAGTTTCCGGATGACTTGTCACCCAAAACACTCCCTCGTTACTCAGGGCGGGATTGGCTTGTATCAACTCCTGCGGGGGGCCGCTCAAATACGCCACCTGCGGGTTTCCCGACCAGCGACCTTCCGGAACGTCCGATTCCACAGCGTACAAGCGGAATCCACGCTGTTCGAAAATCGTCAGGATTTCACGGAATCCGCCCCAGTCCTCCTTCCGGAAATCCCGAACGAAACTTGGCAAATCGAAGACAATGGTGTGGACGCGGTTTGGATGAAAAGCGGGCATGGTCGTGTTCAAAACAGTGAGTTAAGGGTTGAGGAATGCTGAGCCGACACACTCAGGTTTACTTTTCGCTGCTGAGGCTGCTGGACCTCGCCTTGGCGTTCGGAGCGTGGGAACTTGCGTATCAGTTGCGTTTCTTCTGGTTGAATTGGCCACTTGCCCACAATATTCCAAGTCAGCAAGAATACTTGCTTGCGGCGACACTCGTTTCCGTCCTCACCGGATTTTCTTTCTCTTACACCAAAGCTTATCACGTCCAACCTCTGCAAAGAGAGCTGTTTCGAGTGGCAAAAGGAATAGCTGGAGTCATCGTGTTGACACTGGTTGCGGCCTTCTTCTACCGGGATTTCTCTTTTTCGCGGCTGCATTTTGTTTACTTTGTGGCCATCTTCGCAACAATGGAGCTTACCTCCCGGCTGCTCGCTTACCAAGGGATGCGCTGGCTCCATGCCCAAGGGTATCACCTTGAGCGCATCCTGCTGATTGGCTCCGGAGAGAGTGCGGCAGGTCTGGCCGAAAAACTCTCAAGGTTGCAAGCTACGGGAATCGTGCTTGAGGGGGTGATCACCCCCACTTCTGGAGAGCAAGCCCCGTTTGCCAAGCAAATCCACCACCTTGGCCCTCTTGAGTCGTTGGCTCACATTATTGTCCAGCGCCGGATTGATCAAGTTTTTCTGGCCTTGGCTCCTGATGAGCAACGGCTCTTGCCCGAACTGCAATCCCAGCTTTCAAAGCACTGGGTCGATGTCCGGATCGCCCCGAACTTGGGGGACTTCCGGACTCTCCACACGGAGGTTGAGACTGTGGAAGGCATTCCCATTGTCACCGTCGTGCAAAGCCCGCTGGAGGGCTGGAACCGTGTTTTGAAACGAAGCTTGGACTTGCTCGGAGCACTCGCTGCACTGTTGATTTTTGGACCGCTCATGCTGCTCGTGGCTTTGCTTGTATGTTTGACCTCTCCGGGACCAATCCTCTACCGACAGGAGCGTATGGGCTTGGACGGCCACTTGTTTTATGCCCTCAAGTTTCGTTCCATGAGAGTCGATGCCGAAAAAAGCTCCGGAGCAATCTGGGCCAAGCAGGATGATGACCGAGTCACCCCTTTGGGGCGTTGGTTGCGCCGCTTGAGTTTCGATGAATTGCCCCAGTTCTTCAACGTGCTCTGGGGAGAGATGAGCTTGGTGGGACCACGCCCGGAGCGTCCGGTTTTCATTGATCAATTCAAAACGAAAATCCCAGGCTACATGCTGCGTCAAAAGGTTAAATCCGGGATCACGGGCTGGGCGCAAATCAACGGCTGGCGCGGCAATACCTCTCTTGAAAAACGCATCGAGTGCGATCTCTACTACATCGAAAATTGGTCCATCTGGTTGGATCTCAAAATCCTTGCCCTCACCCCTTTCAAGGGTTTCATCCATCAAAACGCCTACTGATCTCCAAGGTTACACCTTGTTGGAAGTCGTGATCACGCTTGGAATCATCAGCCTCCTCTTGGGGCTGGCGTGGCCGTCCTTCCAACCGTGGAATGAGCGTGTACAGTTGGAAACGGAACTTGCGACGATCCGGGGCTTTGCCGAAGAAGCACAATGGTTGGCGCTCAGCACCCGCACCCGCCATTGGCTTGCAGGAAATGCGGACTCCGTTGAACTCCAACGCTCCGGAAACTCCGGATCCGAAACGCTCGACGCGCAACCACTGCCTCCGGATCTACAAGTCTCGGTCACCCGCTGGCCCAGTTTCAGTGCGTTTGGATTCGCCCAGGGCGGCACAATCACCCTGCGTTCTGGAACCCACGAGGGCAAGGTTGTGGTCAGTCCGCTTGGCCGCATCCGGATCACGGGGCCGAATCGCCTCAACTGAACGCCGAAGCCTGATCGTTTCCAACGTGCCACTTTCCCTGAACGCACAAATTCTGGGCGAACCCGGGCCTGCTCTTGTCGTGCTGCACGGCTTGTTCGGTTTCCACACCAACTGGCGGAGCTTTGGCCGCAAGCTCTCCGGCCAGTGCCAAGTCCACTTGCTCGACCTACGGAACCACGGGGATTCGCCCCACAGCGACACAATGGACTATCCGGGCATGGCAGCAGATGTTTTGGCCTACCTCGACCACCATGCCCTGCCAACCCGATTCTGCTGGGACACAGCATGGGCGGCAAGGTGGCGATGCCCCTTGCCCTCCAAAATCCAGAACGCCTGCGGGTGTTGATTGTGGCGGACATCGCTCCGGTGCGCTACGATCAAGGGGGCGAACACCGCACGATGATCGAAGCGCTCTTGGCGGTGGCACTTGAAAACCAGACACGCGCTCAGATTGACGAACAGGTCAGAGCAGCTATTCCGGATGCCTCGATTCGCAATTTTCTGCTCCAGAATCTTATCCGTAGCAAAACCGGATGGCACTGGCGTTTGAACCTTGCGGGTTTGCAGAACGCGCTTCCGGACTTGAGGGGTTTTCCTGAGCCGGATTCTACATATCCAAAATCAACGCTTTTCATCCGGGGCGAACGTTCGGCCTATGTGTTGCCCGGACACCGAGCAGAAATCCGCCTGCGGTTTCCGAAACACCAACTCGTCACCCTGAAAAATGCCGGACACTGACTCCACGTAGAACAACCGGAAGCCTTCCAAAGCACTGTCCGGAACTTCTTGAATCACCTCTCCACACACAACCCTTGAACACGCCAACCGAACTCACCATTCCCCTCCAGCATCTCAAGCTCACAGCACGAGTCTGGGGTCCGGAGGATGCCCCTCCAGTGATCGCTTGCCACGGCTGGCTTGACAACGCAGCTTCCTTTGATCACCTCGCTCCGTTACTACCGGATTGCCGATTGGTGGCACTTGACCTCCCCGGACACGGTCATTCCGACCATCGTCCTCCGGGCGCGGTGTACCATTTTCTCGACATGGTTTCCGAACTCTTTGAGGTTGCGGATTATTTCGGTTGGGAAAAATTCGCACTGCTGGGACATTCGATGGGTGCGGGCCTCAGCACGATCACAGCGGGAACGTTTCCGGAACGCATCACACGGCTTCTGCTCATCGAAGGACTGGGACCGCTTGCCAAACCGGCGGAGGAAGCCCCGGACATCCTGAGGGAGTCCGTCGAGTTGTGGCAGGCTTTTCCAAAAAAACGGATGCCGCAGTACGTTTCGGAACAGGTGGCGGTGGTGGCACGACACGCAGTGAGCGACATGGCGGAATCATCAGTGCACGCCCTCGTGCAGCGCAATCTTCGCCCGGAAGGCGAGCGCTTCACTTGGCGCACCGATCCCCGGCTCAAAGTGCGCTCCCGTGTTTACCTCACTGAAGCACAAGTGTGTGCATTTCTAGCAAATCTGCGGATGCCCACATTGCTCATCACGGGCAAGCAAAGCGTGTTGGCCGAGTGGCTTGACCTGATTCACTCCCGCATCGCGCTGGTGTCCGCGCTGGAGCATGTCGAACTGAACGGGGGGCATCATCTGCACCTCGACAATCCGGAGTCGGTTGCCGAAGCGATTCGGCAGTTTCTCTTCCGGAATCCCTGCATTTCCGAGCATTCACCCACTTGAGTTGAGCATGCCCCAATCTGCAAAGGGAACGGAGCAGGAACTTCCCAAACTCCAAGTGGCCTCGCCCGGCAAGCGGCTGTTTGCACTGATCTTCGATTTCATCATCGCCCTGCTGATCAGCAACACTCTGCAACAAATCTTCCGGGAGGAACACTGGGATCTCGTGCGCCGTGAGCAAACGTGGATCGAACTGCTGCCCTTTTACGCAGGACTGTTCGGGATGCTAGTGCTGCGAGATGCGGTGCGTGGGGTCAGTCCTGGAAAGCTGCTGCTCGGCTTGTCCGCACGAAGTCGGGACGCGATTCTGACGCCGCTCGACACGGGACGCGGGCTGTTGCGCGGAGTGCCGTTCGCGGTGTTTCCGCTGGAGGGAATGATAATGCTGTGGGATTTGCAGCGGGGTAGTGGCTTAGGGCAGCGGCTTGGAGATCGCTGGGCGAACACGGTGGTCATCGAAAACCCGCAGGCGCTACGCCCCATGCTGCGCATCCTGCTGGCGAACACGGTCCTCTTCGGATTCTTCGGGGCTGCGCTGCTGTTGCAGGACTTCACCCTCCGCAAAACCGCTGCCTACCAAACCACCGCCCAACACCTCCACACCCACCCGGACACCGAGGCTTTGCTGGCCCGCTATCCCGAACTCAACGAACCGGAACTCAGCCTCGACCTCCGCTCAGCAAGCGGCCTCTCCGAGGTGCGGCTGCGCATTGGTCCTCCGAACGAAGATTCCGGACACACTGCGACGTTGAAGCTGCAATTTCTTGAAGGCCCGACTCCCCGCTGGGAGGTCGTGGAGACGCGGCTGGAGGCCATCCGGGAAGAGGACTAGCTGGCGAGCGGCAGGGAATCCGGAAGCGGCTCCGCGTACTTGCGCAAAGTTGTCATTTCGGCAAGGAATGCCGTTTCCGTTTTGCACTGCATGAGTCGCATCCGCCATTCCTTCGCACGGCGGAATCCGGAAAGGTAACTACCGAGGTACTTACGAAATTCCGGCACGGCTGCCCGTTCGGGACGAAGTTTGCGCAGGAGATGGTAGTGATCCAGCGCGACATCAATGCGCTCGAACAGTGCGGGTGGTGAAGTTTTAGCGAAATGCCGGAACACCCAGGGATCACCAATTGCCGCTCGTCCAATCATAAACCCATCCAGATTCCGGAGTTTTCGCAGGCCGTCGACATGATTGGCTACATCGCCATTGCCAAGCAACGGAATGGCGATATGCTTTTTCAACTCGTAGATTGGGTCCCAGCCAGCCTCGCCCTTGAAGGCTTGGCGGTAAGTGCGCCCGTGAATCGTTAGCAGAGACGCTCCGGCAGATTCCAACCGCTTGGCGAAGGGGATCAGTTCAGATGCGTCTGACCACCCGAGTCGTGTTTTCACCGACACCTCCAGCCCGCTGGCTTCACGCACCGACTCGATGATCCGGCAGGCAAGGTCCGGTTCGCGCATGAGGGCACTGCCATGCTGCGAGTGGACGATTTTCTTTGCGGGGCAACCCATGTTGATATCCACCCCCAGCATACCGTGATCCACCACCATGCGTGAGGCCTCGGCAAAGGTTTCCGGATCGTTACCGAAAAGTTGCATGAAGAGCGGGTGCTCGCAGGGTTCGTGGTCGAGCCGCTGCCGGACGTGTGCGCTGCGGACAAGACCATCAACGCTGGTGAACTCGCTGAACAACACCACCTCTGGATTGAGGCGGCGTACCACCTGACGGTAGGCGGAGTTCGTCACCCCATCCATCGGGGCGAGACAGACAATCGGACGGGGAAATTCGGACCAGCGCATGAAAATTCAGACGGTTTACAATCCCTTCAAGCTACGGGATTTTGCCGTTGAAGTCCAGCAGGGAGGCATGGCTCGTGCTTTGTTTTCCAAGAGGAAAGCAATTGTCCTTGCTCTTTGGAGAACACACCATTATGCTTTGACCATCCCTGTGGGATGAGGAGATCATAAGGCACACGGAGGCTCGTTTCCAAATACCCCCGGAATTTTTTGCAGGTTAGCTCATGAGTGTTGGCAAACTGACTGGCCCGAAGAAGGCCGCCATTCTGCTGCTCGCCCTTGGCGAGGACGGTGCTGCCGAGGTGATGAAGAACCTCGAAGAATCGGAAATTCAGCAGGTTGGCTACTACATGACCCGCTTCACCGATGTCGCGCCGGAAGAGCTCGACATCGTGCTGGAAGAGTTCTACCGCAACTCTGTGATGCAGGAGGAAGGCGTCAACATTAACGCCTCTCCGGATTTCGTCAAGAACGCCCTCAGCAAGGCGCTGGGTGCGGACAAGGCGAAGGAACTGGAAGGCAACCTGCGTTCCGGACAGGAGGAAGGCGGACTCGATGCCCTGCGCTATGTGGATCCGGTGATGATCTCCAACTACATTCGGGGCGAGCATCCGCAGACAATTGCGCTGGTGCTTGCCTATCTCAACAACATCGAACAGTCCTCGACCGTCCTCCGCAGCCTTCCGGAAAACCTGCAAGCAGATGTCATGTACCGCATGGCGGTGATTGACAGCATCCCACCCGGAGTGGTGTCGGAGATGAACGACGTACTGTTCGAAGAAATGAAGAGTGCAAGCAGCATGGTCACAAAAGTTGGCGGGGTCACGCCCGTTGCCGAAATCCTCAACGCCGTGGACAAGGCCACCGAGACGCGCATCCTCTCCACCATCGAGGAACAGAACCCGGACTTGGCAGAGCAAATCCGCGAACTCATGTTCACCTTCGAGGACCTCTCAGCCATCGACGCCAAGCAGATGCAGACGGTTCTCAAGGACGTCGATATTCCGGACCTCACGCTAGCGCTCAAGACCGCCAGCGACGCCGTCAAGGAACTCATCTTCACCTCAATGTCCTCCAAGCAGGGGGAGATGGTGCGGGACGATTTGGAGAACTTGGGGCCGGTGCGGGTTGCGGACGTGGAAGCTGCGCAGCAGAAGATCATCAAGGTGGTTAAGAAGCTCGAAGAGGAAGGCACGATCGTCATCGCCGGCGGCGGTGGCGGCAGCGACGTGGTCTGACACGCCCCTCAGAGCTTCAGCAACACGACCCCTGCTGTCACGCAAGCTACGGCCAGCAGACGGAAGAGGTCGAAGCGTTCCTTCAGCACCACCACCGCCAGCAGCGAGGCCATCACCACGCTGGTTTCTCGCAAGGCTGAGACCAACATGATGGGGGCTTCGTTCATGGCCCACATCACGGCCCCGTAAGCATACCCCGAGAAAATCCCAGCCCAAAGCCCTTTGCTGCCCGTTCCGATCAGCACACGGGCCGTTTCTCTCCGGAATCGATACGTTGTGGCAACCAGCATCAGGAGCATTTCCAGAGTGAAGAGCCAACTCATGTAGGCCCAGACGTTTCCGGAAAGCCGCACGCCCATGCCATCCACCACCGTATACGAACCAATGAACACCCCGGTTCCCAGCGCATAGAGCAAGGCTTGAGGATGTTTACGGAGTGAGGTGGGATTCCGCAATCCCAGCGTGAGGATCCCCACAGCGGTCAAGCCAAAGGCCAGCAGTTGGAGTTGGGTAACCGGGTCGTCCAAGAGCAAGATCGAGGCGCCCCCCACCAGTAGCGGGGCCATTCCCCGGGCAATGGGGTAGGTGAATCCCAGATCTCCGTGGGTGTAGGAACGAATGAGAAAGAGGTAATAACCGCCGTGGATGACAACGGACGTCAGCAGTAGCGGCCATGATTCGGGGGCGATGATGCCTCCAATCCACGGCATCGCCGCCAAGGCGAGCATTCCGGTGACGGTGTGCATCACGCACATCATCGCCATGCGGTCGCCTGTCTGTTTCAAAAAAAGATTCCACGTCGCATGCGTGAGGGCAGCCCCCAACACAATGCAGAGTACAAGGATAGGCATGTTGCGAATTTTCTCTAAATCCCCTAGGTTGATCCCTTGACTTTTTTAGAACGTTTCAGGATATGAAAACCTTCCTCGACAAGATGAAAGACCTCAAGGCAGAAGAGTGTGCCCGACGAGGTTTGCAGATTTCCGAGGAAGAACTGCGTGAAAAAATCTCCGGACTGCCCATTCCGAATTCGCTTTCCACGGCACTGACCCGCAACTCCGGAAATTCACCTGCGATCATCGCCGAGATCAAGGCCCGTGCTCCCGGACGTGAGAACGTCTCGGAACTCAAGCTTGAATCCGTCATCCGCGACTACGAATCCGGAGGGGCCGCTGCGATCTCTGTGCTGACTGACGAGCAGTATTTTGGCGGCTCGCTGGAATCGCTGGCAACTGCATCCACACTCACAGACTTGCCCTTGCTGCACAAGGAGTTCATCTTCTCGCCTTATCAGTTGTTGGAGGGCCGCATCCGGGGTGCGAGTGCCGCGCTGATCCTCGCCTATTACTTCACGGAGGAGGAATTGCGTTCCATCCTTGAGGAGGCACGCAACATCGGTCTGGAGTGCGTGGTTGAGGTTTCGTTGGAATCAGAAGTGCCCAGAGTGCTTGCGGTGAATCCGGATCTTCTCATGGTCAACAACCGCGCTATCGCCGCCCTCCCGGAAAATCCCACAAAGACTTACATGCAAGGCTCCCCGCAGGTCACGGTGGACTACTGGAACCACCACGCTGACCTCCGAAAGTGGAAACAGCAACCTGGCAAGCTGCTGATCAGCGCCAGCAGTGTCAGCACACCTGCGGACACTGCCGTGCTTGCTTCGGTGCCTTGCGATGCCGTCCTTGTTGGCAACGCAGCCATGACCGCCACAGATCGAGTGAGCTTTCTCCATTCACTGAACACTCCAGTCCAATCTCACGCCGCCTGATCGAAATATGCTTAAATCTCCCTCTCCTTCGGCCCTCAGTGTCCTTGTTGTGGACGACGATGAGAACATCCGCATGGTGCTGCAACGCACCCTGAGCAAGCTTGGCTATCACGTCAGCACCGCCCGCAGTGCTGAAGAAGCCCTCAGTACGCTGGAGCGTAGTTTTTTCCAAGTTGTGATCTCGGACATCATGATGGAAGAGATGACCGGAATCGAACTGCTCCAGCAAATCAAGGAAATGAACTCACTAATGCAGATTTACATCATGACCGCGCACAGCAACCTTCCGAACGTGATCCAGTGCATGAAGGGAGGTGCCTACGATTATTTCGAGAAACCACTCAAGGTGGAGGAAGTCGTGACTTCGCTCCGGGAGGCGCAACGTCGGGCCGAGCGCTGGAACGAGTTGTTCAAACGTCACTCCACGGCTGCAAGTCAGGGAGCCAGCAGCGAGGGTTTGTGAAACCGATCAGGTGGTGCGGTTGACCACGAACTCGGTCAGTTCTGAGAGCAGTTTCCTGGTTGGTGAATCCGGCAGGGAGGCGAGGCTAGTTTGCGCTTCATCGGCAAAACGCTGCGCGGCTCCAAGCGTGTAGGGAATCGAGCCGCAGTCCTGCATCAATCCGGTCACTTGGGTCACATGACGATCCGAAATGATGTGTCCGTTGAGGATGGACTGCACTGCGGTTTGTGCTGCTGAGGAGCCTTGGTGAAGCAGATGGCTGAGGGGCAGCGTGATCTTACGCTCTTGCAGGTCCGTACCCGCCGGTTTGCCGGTTTGCTGCGTGTCGCCGTAATCCAGTGCGTCGTCCACGACTTGGAACGCCATGCCGAGCGCAGCCCCGTAATCGTAAAGATTTTGGGCTGCTTCCGGAGATGCCCCAGACAGTAGTGCTCCCATCTTGATGGCCGCTCCGAACAGACAGGCGGTTTTGCGGTTGATGATCTCGTAGTACGCGGCTTCGCTTGTGTCCAGAAAGTTCCGAGTAAGTTGCTGCAATTCGCCACACGCCATCTTGGTGGTTGTGTTTGACATCAATTCCAACACATCGGATCGCCGCATCTGCGTGAGCGTGTGAAACGCCAACGAGAAGAGGTAGTCTCCGGACAGCACACTGGCCTCGTCACCCCAGAGCATCCGGGGTGCTTTGCGGCCCCGACGCGTTTCTCCGCCATCGACCACATCGTCGTGCAGTAATGTTGCGGTGTGCAGATACTCGACCACAAGCGCGGCCTGCATCACTCGCTCGTCCGGAGGGCGGAACAGCGAGGCCCCCAGGAGGACCATCGCCGGACGCAAACGCTTGCCTCCGGCTTCAAGGAGGTGGGACGAGACCGAGTTAAGCAGCGGGATTTCTGTCTGGGCGTGCTCCCGGATCAGCCCCTCCAACACGGCCATCTCTGCAGAGATTAAATCCAAAAACTGCGTCGGTTTGGCCCAAGTCAAGGAATTTGCACTGCTGTTGACCTTGCTTGGCGCTTGTGGAAACAGCGGCGTGGATGCTTGGGCAGGGGCTTCCTGCAAGGGCAAATTCAAAGGAAGGACTCGGGTGGAATGGTTCTTGGTTGCAGGAAATGGATGAGGTGTCGAATTCAAATACAAATGGGAGCATACCAGATGACCACGAGTGTGCCAAGGGCTAACGCCGCTTGTGTGCCTTTCTGTTGTAACATCACCTGATGTCCGACTACCACCCTGTCGTTGAGATGCTTCAGTCCCGGAAGGCGATTGCCCCGGAACAGCTTGAGGCACTGCACGAGCAACTGCTCGCCGCCCGCGACGACATGGCTCAACTCAAGGAACTGCTGTTGCGGCATAAGGTCGCCACGGAATCCGAATACCTCCACGCCCTCGCCGAGCATCTCGATCTTGACTTTCGGAAGAACTTCGAGGACGTTCCGGTCAACCTGTTGTTCACACAACACATCCCGATCCGCTACGCCAAGCGCCTGAATTTCTTCCCCATCCAGCAAGTCGGCCAAACGCTTGAAGTCGCGCTGGATGATCCCTCCAACACCCAACCGCTCAACGACCTTGGGCGGCAGTATCAATGCCATGTCCAGCCTGTATTGGCCAGCCGTCAGGCGGTGCTGGACCTCATCAATCGCTCCTACGACCAGAGCAGTTCGTTCGCGGACAACACCGTTGAGCAGTTGGAAGGTGAGGAGGGCTTTGAGAACATCCTTGGTGTGGAGGAACCACAGGATTTGCTGGAAAATACCGATGAAGAACCGGTGAAACGACTGGTCAACAACCTGCTTTGGCAGGCGACCAAGGAGGAGGCAAGTGATGTTCACATTGACCCCTCGCCATCCGCAACCCTCGTCCGCTATCGACTTGACGGCATGCTGCATCCCGTCACGAGTTTTCCTAAGCAGGTCCATGTCACGGTGGTCAACCGGATCAAGGTCATGTCCCGGCTCGACATTGCCCAGAAGGCATTGCCGCAAGACGGGCGCACGATGGTGCTAATCGCAGGGAAGCGAATCGACATCCGAGTGTCCACCATCCCGACGGTCCACGGCGAGAAGGTGGTGATGCGCTTGCTCTACCAAAGCGAGCAGTTTCTCTCCCTAGATCAACTTGGATTAGCCGCTCCCGTTCTCAAACCCTTCCGGAAAATGCTCAAAAAGCCCGGCGGGATCATTCTCGTCACAGGTCCGACGGGAAGCGGCAAGACCACCACGCTCTATGCCGCTCTCGCCGAAATTGACCACCAGATCCGGAATCTGGTGACGATCGAGGATCCGGTCGAGTACAAGATCGCCGGTTACAGCCAAATCGAGATCAATCAGCGTATCGGCCTCAGCTTTGCCAAAGCCCTGCGTTCCGTGTTACGGCAGGATCCGGACGTGATCATGGTTGGGGAAATGCGGGACGCCGAAACCGCGCAGATTGCCATGCAGGCCGCACTCACGGGTCACCTTGTCTTCAGCACGATCCACACGAACAGCGCCGCCGCGACCATCACGCGGCTGATTGACATGGGCATCGAGCCCTTTCTGATTTCTTCAACCATCCTTGGAGTGCTCGCTCAGCGACTGATCCGCCGGGTCTGCCCGCAGTGCCGCAAAAGCTACTCCCCACCTCCGGAACAAATCCTGGAATTGGGAGTCAGTGAGGATCGAGTCCGGAAAACTGGGGGGAGTTTCTTCACGGGTCAGGGTTGCGAGCATTGCCGGGAAACGGGTTATCGCGGCAGGCTGGGGGTTCACGAACTGCTCGTCATGACCGACAAGGTGAAAGCCGCCGTCATGGAGTCAAGCGACGCAAATTTCATTCAGCGCTGCGCACTGAAAGATGGTATGATAACTTTGCGCAGGGATGGCACGAGCAAGGTCTTGCG
>Ga0209403_10003677_pt1 | contig 17163 bp, 14 predicted proteins | sample ArcticOcean_MG_C_8_FD_187440 | JGI IMG/M metagenome (GOLD analysis project Ga0209403, IMG submission 187440) | Marine microbial communities from western Arctic Ocean - ArcticOcean_MG_CB11_86 (SPAdes) (version 2) | ecosystem: Environmental > Aquatic > Marine > Oceanic | place: Arctic Ocean... | reverse complement strand
CAGTTGGCGCCTGGATGCATACCTATTTGCACCGCGCAGAAGGCGACATCCCCAACCTCTATTATTGGTACCAACGCGCCAGCCGCAAGCCCGATAGCGGCGCGCTTGCCGACGAGTGGGACGATATTGCCAATGACCTCATTTAATTAGTTTCAAGACCTCATTTGATCCGCATCAAGAAAACCGCGAATGAATTGCTGTATTTGGGTGTTTGTAATGTTGTCTCATTGCAGCGAAGGATTATTTATGAGTTTACCACCCCCAGGCCACGACACGGCCGACCTCACCATTCAAACCGAGTTGAAATTATTCACCCCCCTCGCCGGCCATACCTGTGCTCCCTTGGAACCACAGGTCATCACAATTGCCGCCGGTAGTACGGTTGGTGATTTGCTGCACAAAATTGAGCTGCCGGCGCGGCGCATGTTCCTCGCCTTCATCAACGGGCACGACATCACGCCACGGCTCGAAGGTGGTATCGAGACCGACCACCCCTTGCAGGGCGGCGACGTGGTGGCGCTCTCTGGACCTATTCCCTATAGCTGGAGATATGGCTCGCCGGTGGTTTAAGCGGCGCTCGGTTTTGGCGGCTGGATGAATTCAATGGTGATGCCATCCGGATCGCGCGTATAAACTACCCGACCGCCCTTGTTGGGTCCCCTGTCGAGGTCCTGCGGCTCGGCAAGCGGCATCACGCCCGCCTTCTTTGAGGCCGCCACGACCGCGTCGATATCATCAACATCGAACGCAACATGGGCAAAACCCGAATCGCAGGGTCGTGATACCACCTGGCGGCGGCCATCTGGGCCGCGGTAAAGAATTAACTCCAGACGATGCCCCGGCGCCTGAATATAGGCAACCTCAATATCCGCCCCCGGAATTGCTACCACACGCTCAATAAAACCTGGATCACGCGGCGAGCGGTTCAGCAATTCAAACCCAAGCACACCGCAAAAATAGTTAATGCAACGATCTAAATCCGACACGGTAAAGCTGGTGTGGTTGGTTCCCGTAATGTTGAATCCGCTCATATTCCGTTCTCCCTTATTTTTCATTATTTGCTGCGCGCGCGACTTCAATGATCGCAGCCTCTATACCTTGCGCCGCCGCTTTTTCCCACCAGTGCAGCGCCTGGGGAAGGTCACGCGTCACGCCCCGGCCCTTCGCATAGAGACGGCCCAACTCATATTGCGCTTCGGCCAAACCCCACTCCGCAGCGTTCTTGAACCATCTTGCCGCCTCACCGGCATTTTGCAAAATGCCGCCTTGACCCGATAGATAAAGTCCGCCAATCCAGTATTGCGCCGCCGCGCGACTAAACTGCAATTTCTCCGCCGTACCCCTGTCTGTCGCACTCACGCGCTCAGCAGAAAAATTCAGAGCTGCGCTGGAATGGCGCGCGACCTCACGGTAATGGCGCTCTGCCGCCGCCGTGTCGTGCGTTCCGCCCAGACCCGCCGCCACCATTTCCGCGATGGCAAACAATGCCGGGATGTGACCACTCTCGCCGGCCCAGCGAAACGCTTGGCGTGCCGCGACCGGATCGCGCGGCACACCCAACCCATCGCGGTTGAGTACGCCAAGCGCATGGAAGGCGGCGCTATGGCCTTCACTGGCAAGATAGCGCAGGCCCGCCAGAGCCGCAGTATGGCCCTGCCCCGCCGCCCTCCGATACCAGTGAATAGCCAATATCATGTCGCGGGAAACGCCACCGCCGTTTTGGTGCATGCTGGCGAGGTTGTATTGCGCTTCAGCAGAACCCTGCAACGCCTGATCAAACAGAATCATCTGGCCTTCGGAAGTTCCGCCCTCCGCCAGGCTGCGCAACCAATCGGTCGCGCCGACCTGCCGTCCAGCCTGATCCGAACGTTCCGCACGATCCTCAGGCTCCGCCGCCGCATTGTGCGGAACGGCAGAAGCAAAAACACAAACAAGCGCCGCGATAGCGAGCGCCCGCAGAGGGAAAGCGTTTAGCAAGAGCTGTCTCAGCTGTCCTCCGTTACGCAGCGGCTTTAAAACCGGCGAACATCTTGCCCCAACCGAGGATGCGCGAAGGGTCGCCACCGGCCAACTTCATCGCCGCCCACAAAGATGCCGATATACTGTCTACCAGAGGAATTCCGGTCTCGCGCTCAATCGGCACGGCCAAGGGCGCACCACTGATATTGGTACACATGGTCGTAATTGCCTGCGGCTTGGTATCGGCGACTTTACGAATAAGCTCGCCCCAGGTTTCGTCTTCAATCGCCGCATAGGCAAAACCATCGTCCCGTCCAAGATGCGCCTCGCCCACACATTCAAAACCGGCTGCCGAATATTTGCTGATGATTTCCTGTTGCACGTCATTCAAATATGGCGTCACCAGGCCGAAGCGCGTCACGCCGGCCTCGCGGAACAAACTCGTTACCGCCTGAGTGGCACTGGTGACGGGCACTCCAACAGCATCCTGGATTGCATCGCAAAGAGCAGCATCCTTTTCCACACCGAGCCAACTACCCGAAGTGCCGTTCCAGCAGATTGAATCCACCTTGGCATCCATCAACAGACGCGCCGCCTCTATCATCGGTTCCGGGGCAAACTGGCCGCCGGAGCTTTCATCCAGAGATATGTGGGTTACGCTCACCCGACTAAAATGTGCCGTTACATCCGGCAAACCATGGAGCAAGCGATATGTCACCGGCTCCAACACCGTATTGAGGGATGGCGTTATCATGCCCAAGCGTATCGCCATTATCAGCGTTCCTTCCAGAATTTTCCAAAGTTGCGCCATTAATGTAGCAAAATTACTTTATTGCCGGGAATGTAAGCGAGGGCAGCGCGCGAACTTTCCAATTCCCCCTATTCAAACATCGCTATAAAATAGAACTTTAAATTCTTCGGAGCGGATATGTCCCTAAATCTCACAACCTTTTCCATCACCGCACGAGACAGCGAAAATGGCACGCTTGGTGTCGCCGTCTCGACCAAAGTCCCGGCGGTCGGCAGTTTGTGCCCCTTCATTCGATATGGCGCCGGCGCCGTATCTACCCAGGCCTGGGTTAACCCGGCTCTCGGCCCCTTGATCCTGGATCGCCTGGAGGCAGGAGAAAACGCTGCTCAAGCGCTTGAACATGTCATGGCCGCCGAGACGGACGCCGATTTACGCCAAGTTGGCGTCGTCGACTGCAAAGGCATGTCCGCCTCCTATACTGGACAGACTACGGACGCTTGGGCCGGTCACAAATCCGGCAAAAACTATAGCGTGCAGGGCAACATGCTGGTCGGCGAGGAAACGCTTGCCGCAATGGAACAAGTTATTGTTCGCAACCCTGCCGGCCAAACACTCGGTGAGCGCTTGTTACAGGCGCTGGAAGCAGGACAAGCCGCGGGCGGAGATCGGCGCGGCCGACAATCAGCCGCTTTGATTGTACGTGGCCCGCAAGTGTTCCCCATTGTCGACCTGCGTGTCGATGAACATAACGACCCGGTAAGCGAATTACGGCGCATTTACGAGGTCGCAAAAGTCGAACTATTTCCATTTATTGAAGCCCTTCCCACACCAGAGAATCCTAAGGGAGAATTCGCAGCGGTAAGAGCCGCAATGGCTCCCAAAGATTGACGCCAAACGACACAAAAATTGTGACTTTCAAACAGGATATTTGGACTGCCTGTTTGACCGAATACGTAAGATGAAAATATAGCCAAAAGCGCGAATAACTAACGCTTGAATATTGAAGTGAATTATCGGATGATTCTTACCTTCCGAAATTACTTGAGGGACGCAATAACATGAGCTCTCCAGAAACTGATTCTTCTTCGAGTTTCGATACACAGGATTCTACGACAGATTCCAGCTCTCCTATGACGCCGAAAAAAGCTATCATTTCCGTTGTTGTTTTGGTGGTCATCTTGGGGTCACCATGGTGGCTAACCGCCATCCCTGGCTTCAGTAATTAAAGCCAGACCGAAAATCCATAAAATATTTTTTATGGTTTAACTTCAAAAGGTTAGGCAATTTTCTCATGCAAGGCCTGGGTCAATATTATGATCCAGGCCTTTTGCTTTACCGCAAAACAAAACCGGGTTGCCGAAATTCAACGGCAACCCGGTCTGTGTCTTCACTTAAACATCAAATTCTTGCACTTTTCGTAACAAACTATTTGGCGCAAATAAAAAGTGCCTAAGCTTATTCTATACTTATATCGCCTTCGCTCAGCTGGAGAGTATTTTACGACGCCAGAAGAGCCAGATGACAATACCGAGGGCGATTAATCCGGCCAAACCGCCGTCACCCAGTTTATCAACAACTTGTATGATGTTGCCGACGATATCGCCTGGCAGGAAGTCTACGCTTCTTCCAAACAGTATTTGTAGAACGATACCGATCGCGATGAGCAACATACCCACCTCGACAAGTTGTCCCATCCATTTCTTAACAGTATCTAGTACGTCAGGCATGCCCCTACTTCCCTTATTATTTCCCGAGTAATCGGGTTTGAAGATAAAATGAAATGTACCCGATACGGAATCGGACTACATATTGATCAAATTGTAAACATTCGATGTGAAGTTAAGATTCTTATCGTAAAATTATTTCTAATCACAGCTAATTATTATTAGCCGCTTCTTGTCGAGTATTAATTTCTTTAAAGAATAATTAACCACGCAATTTCAATAGATTACGCTTGATCGTCTAAAATATATAAAATCTAAAAATTTACCAAATTTTGGCCACCTGCGGCATGCATATGCGTCACGCGCGCCGATTCAAACCGACGCGCTAAAATATTCGATTTGAGCGAAAATTAGCGTTTTTCGATTCGTACGAAGCAGACCCACAACGCATGTTTTCGTATAAATCATGGTCGACCTTGGCAGCCCACCTTCTTACTAAAGAGCTGCAATTGCTGGAAAAGAGCTTACTTTTCCGGCGGCAGAACAACGCCGGTGCGCTCCGTGATTAGGCCGTAATGCTCGATTCGGCGGTGGGCATCAAAGTTAAATATCGTCTCGCGAATATATTTTCCTCGGTCCAGATCGCATTCGGCAACGATCACTTCGTCGCCTTCGGTCATGGCTTGAACGACCATTTCTCCGGTCGGCGATATGATGCAGCTACCACCCATATGGTGCACGCCCTCTTCCGTCCCGGCTTTCGCAGCGGCCAACACCCAGGCGCCGTTCTGATAGGCACCAGCCTGCATGGAAAGATGATTATGGAACATGCCGAGATGCGGTGATTCGGTCTCCTGAAACGGATTAGTCGTTGGTGTATTGTAGCCGAGCATGACCATCTCAACGCCCTGCAGGCCAAGCACGCGATAGGTTTCGGGCCAGCGCCGGTCATTGCAGATACACATACCCATAATACCGTCCATGGAACGAAACGCTGGGAAGCCCAAATCGCCCACTTCAAAATAGCGTTTTTCGAGATGCTGGTGCGGTTGGTTTGGTTGCGGCTCGGCATGGCCGGGCAAATGAATTTTTCTATATTTGCCGGAAATCTCGCCATTCTGATCAACCAGTATCGCGGTATTGAAATAATGCGTGACACCGTCGTCACCGGTTAATTTCTCGGCGTAACCGAGGTGAAAGCCCATGCCCAATTCCTTGCCCACGGCAAACAATGGCTGGGTCTCGTTTGACGGCATTTCTGTCTCGAAAAAACTATCGATCTCATCCTGACTATCCAGGACCCAACGCGGAAAAAATGTGGTGAGTGCAAGTTCAGGAAAGACCACAAGCCCGGCGCCACGCGCATGGGCATGGCGCATCATCGCAATCAAACGATCAACGACTTGAACACGGCTCTCATCACGTGAAACAGGCCCCATTTGAGCCACAGCGGCGGTCAGAATTCTGGACATACGAAACTCTCCCATCCAATATTTTTATTTGACGGCCATGCTAACGGAAGAATCACTGCAGGAACAACTCGCGGTAACGCTATTCGCTCTTTTCCAGCAAAAGCCGAAATTTGCCGCCGCATTCTTCCAGGTTTTGACGCATGAAGGTTTCGTAATTCACCAAATTAGCCATCTTAAGGTCTTCGGGATTAGCCATATGATAGTGAACACGGAGATCCGTTGGCGCGATTTGCCCCACCAATTTCAATCCGACATTTGGCATAACGGAAAGAAGATCATCAGCACCGATGCCACCCCATTCCGCCATGGAAATAAGCTCGAGGCAGCGGCTTAAATCGTAAAATTTTCTTGGCGCCGTAAATATTGGCAAGCCTCATGGCCACTTTGGGCAATATCGCGGCGCGCAAATTGCAAACTCCCCTGGGCCTGACTTGCGCCCAGTTCGAAAGCCACGCGCACTATTTCCGCATGGTCTCTACCAGCTACGTCCAGACGCAACAGCCCGCCGGACACCAAAAGCTTTGCCAATACAGCGAGCAAAGCTGCAGGAAACTCATGTATGGCATCCCGCGCATCAATGAACTGAAAACGTCGCTCGCCCGCGCCCGCCGACATCGCATCCCCGGCGGAAAATTTGAAATTTTCGACCCCAATTTTGAGCGCTCGACGGTCGCCACAGCTGAGTGCCGGTTTTTGCCAATCAATCGCCGACACGCGGGAAGCGGGGAAATGCAGCGCCATATGCGTCACCACTTCACCAGACCCACAGCCAGGCACTAGAATATCACAACCGTCAGAACCCCAGCCTGGGGTGAATAGCCAGGGAAAAAGCGCCGCAAATAGATCATGAGAGAGCCCGGGTCAGGCACCGGATGGCGTACGCCCTGATGGCACGCAGTTGCACCCATTATGCCTTACGGATTTTACGCCAGCATGACCGAGGCGAACATGAATGCTCTGGTGGCTTTCCTGCGAACGGTGAAGCTTGTAACCAACGCCGTACGGTAAACGCCCGACCTCAAATCCCTTTTTCGGCTGCACCGGAATAGAGGATGGAATTGTGGCTCTCATTGGCTGCAATGTAATTGGCAATTGCCTGTTCTGAGAGGTCGCCATCGGGCAATGTTTCATGATCAAAATTGCCGAACTCATCCTTGCCACGAACAAGAAGAGCCCTATCGCGGCCATGGCTTTGGTGCAGATGGGTCGGGATATAGCGAATTGTGAATCCTATGCGCCGGTCGTCTGCGTGATTGGCGCCGGAGCCATGGATGGCCCGAATATGATGAAGTGAAAATTCGCCCGGCTCAAGCTCGATATCAACGGCTTTGTCTTCATCGATATCGGTCTCGACTTCCTGCCCGCGGGTTAGAATATTTTGCTTGTTATAAGTCTCGCGGTGAGCGATCTGCCCATCCAAATGCGTGCCCGGCAAAATACGCATAGCGCCCGATTGCACCGTCGCCGGCGAAAACGCCACCCATACATTGATAACTTCCGGCCCGCTCAAGCCCCAATAGGTCGAATCCTGGTGCCAGCCGACATAACGGGTGTCGCCAACATCCTTGGTGAAAAACAGCGAGGCCCAAACGAATATGTCGGGGCCGATGAGGTCCTCAACGGCATCAAGAATTTTCTCGTTGCGAACAACTGCGTCCAGTGATTTCAGCAGCAGGTGCGGCTTGTGACGAAAGGCGCCGCCAATATCATCCAGGCTTTCGCGCTCCACCTTCTCCACATCGCGCCGACAATTCGCTACTTCGTCCGCATCCAATGCGCGCACAGGATGATAGAAGCCGTCCCGTTCATATTGCGCTATCGCGGCTTTCGTCAAAATCTTAGGCATCTCTCTCTCCACTTTCGGTCATGGCCAATTAAGGCGGAAAGGCGGCTTCCATCTCGCGGCGAAATTTCACCGCCTGCAATGTTAGGTCAATATCAACATCTGACCAGCGAATTTTCTCATCCTGCGCGATGTCACGCCGCAATTTTACGCCGTGCGCCAAGCCAATGGGCAAGCCGTCCGTGGCCAGGCTCGCCGCAGCCGGCATCAGGGTCGCATAGACCGTGTAGCCACCCTCGCCATCAAGCAACTCGCCCGCCTTCATCGCACGTTTCGCCGTTGCCACCGCATCACCGCGAAAGCCATCCGGCGCACCGGTCGGTTCGCCGCGCAAAGCTGCGCTGGCAACAGATATGCCAAGTTCCAGTCCAATCAAATGAAAGGGTTTGTACATTCCGGCATAGCGACCACTGCTATCGGTCTTAATGCCATATTCCTGGAAACTGGTGGCCGCGTAATCGCCCGGCGCCTCAAAGATCACATAAACACCCCAGCGCAGATCTCCGACCACGCCATCGCCATCCGCTTGCAGGCATGAAATAACCTCGACCTGCCCCTTGTGATGAAGAAGGCCGCCTTCCGTTGCCGGTCGCAACATCTCTGCCAACTCACTCACACCACAAGCCGGAAAGGCCAAGCCGTTCGGTGCTGGAGTCAGGCCCGTCGCATTGGCGACAGCGGCCATTTCAATGGCGGATTTGGTGCCATCGAGAAACGAATTAAACATCTGTGCATTGAGCCCATGCTCCGCCGCATGCTGCGCGTCTATTCCGTAATGCGCCCACACGTCATCCGGTGTCACATGCTGATAGCCAGGTAGATATTTCGTTCCCTTGCCCGCGGCAACCACATTAAAGCCACTCGCCCGCGCCCAATCCACCTGCTCGGCGATCAGCGCCGGTTGATCTCCGTAAGCAAGGCTATAAACCAGCCCCGCTGCTTCGGCGCGACGTGCCAATAGTGGCCCAGCAAGTGCATCCGCCTCGACATTGACCATGACAATATGACGCCCGTGCTCGATACAGGCGAGCGCGTGGGCAATTCCGGCACTGGGATTGCCGGTTGCATCGACCACCACGTCCAGGCCGTCAGCCGCAATCAGCGCCATAACATCTTCTGTAATATGAGTGGCGCCATTTTGTAGGGCGGCGGCGAAATCCGGCGCCTCGCCGCTCCCTGCCGGCCAACCGGCGGCGGCAAGTGCATTACGTCCGCGCGCTATATCAAGGTCAGCTATGGCCATCACATGCATGCCCGGCGTGTAGCGCGCCTGGGCTAAGAACATGGTGGCGAATTTGCCCGCGCCGATCACACCAATGCGAATAGGGTGCCCCTCCTCCGCACGGCGCGCCAACATTCGATAGAGATTCAAGGAGCGACCTTCGCCATGCTGTCACGTCGCGCAGTACTTGCCTGAGCATCAACCGCCAAGCTGCCATCCGCGGCACTCCCCGACAGTACCACACCGTAAATTTCCTCGGCAACATCGCGAGTGACAAATTTCTCCACCACATCCTCCAAGACAGCTTCAGGTTTACGTCGTACGGGATCACCATAGCCGCTGCCGCCATTGTCGATGGAGCGGACAAACTCACCGGCGTCAAGCGTCAACATGACGCCATTGGGCTGGGATTCTTCCGAGCCATCGTTTTTGATATGGCCGTGATAGGAATTGTTGGCGTCTCGCCCGCCGAGCACGCCGCGCGGCGGGTGGATCGCACCGCCGCCCATAATACTAATCGTCATCGGATCATGGCGTGGGCCGAAGACAACCTCCGTCGCCGGCCCGCCGCGTTGGCGCCCGGCACCGCCCGAATTGGCCAGCAATTTCTGCGAGCGCACCATCACCGGAAAGCGCTGTTCATCGAACTCCACACTGTCGCGGTGGAGAAGTCCCGCGCCGCCCGGCGTGAGCAGGTAAATCATGCCGTCATTGGCCGGCTGGGCCGGGCCGCCGCCGCCCATGACGTAGACCTGATTGATATATTCCTCACCGCCCCGGCGCCAATCTGTGCCGGAAATAACACCCATGCCGGCGGCAAAGCACAAATTCCCCTGCGACATGCCATAGCCGTCACCCAATTGGGTAAAGGCGGATTGGGTGAGATTCACCACCACATCCGCGATGCTGGTGGTGGCAAGCGAACAGCAATGAGGAAAGCGCGGGATGCCAACCACACAGTTTTCACGCAGCAGAATATTGACGCGGCGGAAACTGCCAGCATTGGCGGGCAGGTCCGGCTCCAAATTCTCGAACACGCCCTGGATCGCATTGGCGCTGGCGCAGGCCTCGGTAAGATTAAGGCCGGCATCAATACAATCCGGATTGTCGCGCAAATCGACCGTGACCATTTCGGCTTCCGGGTCGATATCCACCTTGACCGTGATCTCCACCCCCTCCGGCAGAAATGGCTCTACTGGGTCATGGGTGCCTTTGTTGATCAAAGTTCCCTTGGGCAACTTAGCGATGGCATGGCGCGCGCGACGCTCAGCGTAATCAAACCAATCGGTAATGAATTGGCGAACACGCGCCATGCCGTATTTATCGACAAACTCTTTCAGCCGCCGTTCACCGATGCGGGCCGCGCCTAATTGGGACAGATAATCGCCATACCATTGATCGGGTACGCGAATGCGCCGGCGGCACATGCGGATGATGTCTTCATTGTCCTGGCCATCGCGCTGAATTTGCACGCAGGGAAAAATCAACGCGCCTTCCTCATAAACATCGCGCGCGCGCGGTGTGTAGGTGGTTGGGATGCTGTCACCGCAATCCGCCTGATGACCCTTTACCGTGACAGTGAAGAGATGGTCGCCTTCACAAAACACCGGCACCATGATCGACCAGTCCGCCGCATGGCTGTTGCCGTCATAGGGGTCATTATGTAGATAGGCATCGCCTTCGCGGTAATCCGGGTGCTCGCGGGCAATCGAGGCCGTTTGTAGATGCGAGCCAAAAATATGCGCCGGAATGCCTTCGGCAGTGGCAAGCAATTCATTCTCTGCCGTCACAATGGAACATGAAAAATCGCGCGATTGGCCGATCACGGCGGAGCGCGCGGTGCGCATCACCACGCCTTGCATTTCGCGCAAAATCGCATCCACCCGATTGGCCATAATAGCGAGGTCGACCGAATCTATCGGCGCGTCATCGGCGACCGGCAGGCTTTTCATGTCTGGAGCAGTATCCAACAAATAATTGCCGCCGGCACTGACCTCAGCCGTCATGCCCGGATACACAACCACCGTGGTGGTCGGCTCCTCAATTATGGCGGGGCCGGTAAATTTAGCTCCGGGCGCCAGTTGCGTGCCGAGATATACGGGTGTCGACATACGACCATGCTCGCCGAAATAAGCCTCCACATTGCGCGTTGATTTAGCGCCTGAACCGCCAACGCTGGTAGAGGATTGCGGTGTGGGGCGGTCGAGCCGGGCGATCAGGCGGCCCTTCCAGTGCAGGCATTCGAGCATGCCATTTTCTTCCTTCACACCATAGAGGCGCTCATGCACTTGGTGAAAACTCTCAATCAATGCCGCAACCGCGCCATCGACGCCAAAGTCGGTACTCGCAAGTTGGATTTCCGTTTCCCATTGCTGATTGAGGTAACGCGCATCGACAAAAAATTGTTTCTCGAACTGCTCAATGCCCCGCTTTCTAAGGCCAGCAACGAATTCATCCATCTGACGCTCAATATCAATGATGGTTTCCGAGACCAAGGCGGCATCCCAGTGGTCCGTACGCACATACTGACTGGCGCTGAATTCCGCCACCACATCGGAATATTGTGCGCCGCAGGCGCTGAGCGCGCCGGCGGTTTTGGGCAATAGCACCTGGCGACAACCGAGCGCATCGGCAATCGGCAAAATGTTTAGGCCAGCCGCGCCGCCGCCCGCCACCAAAATACTCTCGCGAGGATTAACGCCTTCATTGACAGTGATTTCCTCAATCGCCTTGATCATGGATTCGCTGGCAATGCGAATGATCGAGAATGCTGCCTCTTCAAGCTCGAGGCCTAGCGCATTCGCAATTTTGCCAACCACACCCCGCGCTGCCGCAACATTAAGCGGCATACGCCCGCCAAGAAAATGCGCCGGATCAATATAGCCAAGCACGACCGCCGCATCGGTGACGGTGGGCTCGTCGCCGCCCCGACCGTAACAGGCTGGTCCGGGCACGGCACCAGCGCTCCCGGGGCCAACGCGCAGAAGACCACCTGTATCGATCCAGGCGATAGAGCCACCGCCGGCACCAACACTGCGCACATCAACCGAAGAAAGCCCAAGATTGTGGCCGTAAAAAAGCGGCCCCAGCCAAGTCTCGCGGGTAAACTTCACCTCGCCATCCCGCACCAAGCTGACGTCGAACGTCGTGCCGCCGGTATCGACCACCAGCACATCCTTGCTGAGAGATTCCGCTTCGGCGTAGGCGAGCCCAGCCCGCGGCGCCATGGCAGGGCCGGATTTAACCATGTAAATCGGTCGCCCGGCGACGTCCTCCACATGCATGACGCCGCCCGATACGGTGCTGACAAGCAACTCGCCCGCAAAACCGATATCCGCTAAATCCGCCTGTAACTCGCCGAGGTGGCGCTGCATGCGCGGCTTGAGAGAGGCATCGATAGCGGTCGAGGAAGCGCGCGGATATTCACGCAAGATTGGGTTGAGCTGGTGCGACAGCGTATAAGGAACGCCCGGCATGACCTCTTCAATCAATTCGCCAATACGCGCCTCATGTGTCGGGTTCTTAATTGACCACAGCAAACACACCGCCACCGCTTCAACTTGCTGACCCGCTAGGCGGCGCAATTCATCACGCACACCGTCTTCATTGAGCGCCTGTTCTATGCCGCCTTCAGCATTGATACGCTCCGGCACTTCGACAGTGAGATGGCGCGGCACATAGGGCTTGAGGGGATCGATCTGCAATTCGAACGGGTGAAGTTTTCCACCCTGACGATAGACCAGAATATCCGGGAATCCCGCCGTCAATAAAATGGCTGTTTTCGCAGTCGTGCCGGTGATGATGGCGTTGGTCGCCCAAGTCGTACCGTAGATCAACACATTGGTATCAGCAATAAGCTGGCTCAACTCAATCGACAGGTTACGCGCCGCATCCCGCATCCCTTCAATGACACCGCCAGAGCTGCGTTCGGTCGTGCTCGGGGACTTACCCAAGGTAAGCGCGCCATCTTCACTGGCAACAACGACATCGGTGAAAGTGCCACCCGTATCAACAGCGATTCTATATTTCATGCGATCCCAGGCTCTCTTGTTATTTTTCGTATGAGGGACAGTATTTCCGAGTATATCTCGGTTCCCTATTTCATCTTATCCTAATTCGCGTTGCGCAAATACAAATGCCGTGGTTACTGTTTGCTGGCTCGATTCTTACCCTGCAGACCCGCAGAAAACATATATTTGGGGCAACGCTCACGCCCCCTCAATTAATACGCGCTTATGATTTTTTCGTTTCGACTGATCTTACTAATTGCAGGAATTTTCCTATTTGCGATGGGCGCACGTGATTCGGCGCGCGCAGGTGAAACCATCCGTATCGGCGTACTGGCAGCGTTAACCGGCCCTTACGGCGAATATGGCCTGGAGGCCAAGCGTGGTGTTGAAATGGCGCTGGCCGAATTTGGCGGCCATATCGGCGACAAAAATATTGAATTGATCTTTGAATCAGGCACCGGCGACCCCAGCCATGTGGCCAAGCGTGCGCAAGCTCTTATTTCCGAACATGGCGCCCAGATCATTATCGGCCCGTTAAGCGGCGGCGAAGGCCCCGCGCTTAAGAAATATGCCAAATCGATACCGGAGATCACCTTCCTGAACGGCGCCTCGGCCGCCCGCGACCTGACCCTACTCGACCCGGCGGCCAATTTCTTCCGCTTTACCACCGATGCGGCACAATGGATGGCCGGCCTTGGGCGCTATGCCTATCTCGAAAAGGGATACCGCAATATTGTCACCCTGGCCGAGAATTTCTCGTTCCCCTACACGCAGGTCATGGGTTTTTTGGTTGAGTTTTGCAGTTTAGGCGGAAGTGTCGCGGAGCAGTTTTGGTTGCCGTTGAGCGATAAGCCCTATGCCGCGATTATCCAGCAAATATCGCTCCTGGAAGCGGATGCCATATATATCGCGCTGGATGGCAGCAACACCGCAAATTTCCTTGAACAATATTGGCAAGGCGGTGGCCAGCTACCGATCATTGGCGGTTCTGTCACCTTCAACCCCATCCTGCTGAACGCAAATGGCCTCTCTCAAAGCCGCCTTCCCGGCGCTATTTCCGCCTCACCGCTGGTCGATGACGATCCGGGAAGAGGCTGGCAAAACTTTGTTGCTACCTACCGGGCGCTGTTCCCATCCGCCGCCCGCGTGCCGTCAATTTTTGCCGTCAACTATTTCATCAACACCAAAGCCGCCCTGCTGGCATTGGAAGAAGCAGATGGTGATTTGACGGGCGACCAAGCAAAGCTGCGGGAAGCCTTGTCAGAACTCAACTTCAATACCCCGCAAGGCCGTGTTGTGCTAGACGAGAATCGCCAGGCCATCGCCAATAATTATGTTGTCGAAGTTGCCCTGGGAGACAATAAGCGCCTGCGTAATGAGGTCGCTTATGTCGCCACTTGGGTGGACCAGACGCTGGGTATGGGGCGCGAGCGCTACCTCGCTCTCGGTGCCCCAGGCCCGAATACGCCAAGCTGTCCTTGAGCTGTCAGCTATAGTTCGCCCGCGAGGCCGAGTTTTTCCAGCGTCTCCGTGCTTGGCCGACCGGTTTCCTCCCAGCCCATGTGTCCGTAGTAATCCTGCACCAGGCCCTTCAGATGCGGCTTGATCGTCTTGCCTGCTGCCCTGCCCTCGGTCGGCGCTTCCAACAAGCGGTCGGAAACGTCAAATTCGTCGGCGGCAGTAAATCCTCGTTTGAGGGCGATAATGCGCTGCATGTTGATCAGGCGTTCGCCGACCGCCAACGCTTCGTCGCCGTCAAAATCGTCCCAACCAGTGGCCAAAGCGATTGCCTTGGCGGAGTTGGGCAACACATCTTTCACGCCCCAACAGGCAAACCAGCAGACGCCGAGTGAATCTTCCCAGAGCTTCTTCGCCTGCGTCTTGGCCACGGCTTCGGCCTTGCCTTCCCTGATGAAAGGTTCGGCGATTTCCGTATAGCCGAGGTCGGGTTCGGTGGTCCATGCATCCACACCGGGGCCTTGCCAACAAACGCCGGCACCAGCCACAATCTGGCCCAACAACACGCTCCAGGCAGGGCGCCAATCATGCAAGTTGATGCCCCCGCCACGAATATGCAGGACACAGGCTTCGGCCGGCGGGCCCAACAGCGCCGCCGCTTCCTTGAGGCCCTTGGCCAGCACGCGCCCGCCGAATCCCTCGCCTGCGCACATCTGATCGATGAGTGTCAATGCGGCGTCGAAATTTCCCCAATTAAGTTCGAGGCCGCCGGTATCCTGAGGCGACAACAACTCGCGTTCATAGAGTTCGTAACACATGCCCATCAGGGCACCGGCGACCGAAGAATCAATTCCCATACCATCCAAATGATCGGTCAACGCCAGCGCCTCGTCAGGATCCTCAATACCAATCATCGCCGCCGCGCCCTCGATATTCTCACCGCCGCCGCACATGCTGGCAGTAAAGCCTGCGAATTTGCCGCTGTTGATGGTACAGTCGTAGGCGCAGGCGATGTTACAATTGTAAGATTCCTTCGGCGTCACGGTCCAATCCTCAGCCGCACGGTCGACGAACTTTTGGGCATAACCTTCGCCCCAATTCGGATCGGTCAAATTCTTGCAGCCAATCATGCTCTCCGCGGCGACGTATGTGTATATGCGTGTGATGCCGCCATCCTTGAGCAGCGAACCAACGGCCGGCGATCCTTCGCCTGGCTTGCGTTCTGCGGTTATGGCGTCGTCCCATTTCTTCGTCACATCGGCGAAGGCATTGGCATTGTTAAGCGCCGGCGTGCCAGTGCCGCGCACCGCCACTGCCTTGAGCATTTTGGAGCCCATGACGGCGCCAACGCCACCCTTGTGCGCGCCGTGATTGCGGTCGTTTTTAACCGACGCACCATGCAGCATGGCTTCGCCCGCCGGGCCAATGCAGGCAACGCTGATCTTTTCTTCATCCCCCAGTTCGCGTTTTATCATGCGCTCCGTGTCGCGCGTGTCCTTCCCCCAAATATGGGAGGCATCGCGAATTTCAACTTTGTCGTCATCGACCCACAGGTAAACCGGCTTATCCGCCTTGCCTTTGAAAACGATGCCGTCGTATCCGGCATGTTTAAGATAGGCCGCCCAATAGCCGTGGCTGTGTCCGGTCGCTACCGCGTAAGGCGTGTCATAATTCAAACAAACCACCGCCATATTGGACGAACTAGGCGCCGATGTTCCCGCCAGCGGGCCATTCATCATTATGAAGGGCGCGTCCGCGTCCGTTGCTTTCATGCCGGCGTGGGTTTCATCTATAATGATCCGCATGGCCAAACCGATGCCACCGACATACTTCCGCAGCATGGCCTCATCGGTTAATGGCTCGGTCTCGCAGTGACCACTGGTTAGATCGACCCGAAGAAGCTTACCCGCATAACCGCCAAGCATATCGACTCTCCCAGACAAATTTAAGGATTGGAAATTCACTTTCACAATAGTGTAGCAAATCTAATGCACAGGAGTCCCAATTTCCTTTTGAATATGAGTCAAAACGGCGGCAAAATATGGGCATAGTAAAAATAGCAAGGTGAATAACATCAACTCGCAAGAAGAGCCGTTAGCGCTGGCGTGGGAATTAAATCAGGCCGGTCACCTGGATGAGGCAAAGGCCCGGTGCCAAGAAATAGTCAGAGACAACCCTTCCCACGCGGCTGCTTGGAATCTACTTGGATTTTTGCAGCATCAGGCGGGAGGCGTTGAGAGTGCCATCGGCGCCTTTCAGAGCGCCATTTTCGCTAAACCGGATTTTGCCGATGCCCACTTCAATCTCGGCAATGTATATCGCTATCACGGCAGATTAAGCGAAGCTGAGAGTGCCTACCGGGGGGATATCTCGCGCTTAACCCCAGCGATGCAGCGGTTCAATTATCCCTCGGCGTGGTATTGCAGGAACAGGGCGTACACGCCGATGCGGCGGATTTGTTCCGTTCGGTTCCCACAGCAGCGCCTGATGCGACTGATGCGCATTTCCACCTGGTCGGCGCACAGATGGCCATGGGTGAATTGGAATCAGCCTTGCAGTCCTATCAAGAGGTGCTGCGGCGCCAACCCAACAATCTCGACGCCGCAACAAACCGCGGCTATATCCTTAAGAAATTGGGGCGCTATGAAGAAGCCGAGCGCGCGTTACGATCGGCGCTCGACCTCAATCCGCCGAAAGCCATAATAACCTTGGTACCGTATTGAGCGACTTACGACAGTTCAAAAATGCCGTAGCGGCTTTTCGTGAAGCGCTCAGGCTGAAACC
>Ga0209403_10003676_pt1 | contig 17166 bp, 12 predicted proteins | sample ArcticOcean_MG_C_8_FD_187440 | JGI IMG/M metagenome (GOLD analysis project Ga0209403, IMG submission 187440) | Marine microbial communities from western Arctic Ocean - ArcticOcean_MG_CB11_86 (SPAdes) (version 2) | ecosystem: Environmental > Aquatic > Marine > Oceanic | place: Arctic Ocean... | reverse complement strand
ATGAGCGAATTTATTACAATATGGGTAGCGATCAAAATTTCGATCAAAGAGTGCTCGGTTGGGTAAATCAAATTAGAGATAAAGTTAGAACAGGAGCCACTACTCCTGATGAATTTATTTCGCTTAATCATTTTCTGCATGAGATGCGATTATATAAAAGCCCTTATGAAATCAAATTAATGCGTAAAGCCGCTGAGATTTCTACCAAGGCACATAAACGAGCGATGAAGAACTGCAGGCCAGGGATGTATGAATATCAATTGGAGGGAGAATTAATATCTGAATTTATTCAAAATGGTGCGCGCTATGCAGCCTATCCATCAATTGTTGGTTCGGGCAAAAATGCATGTATTTTACATTATACAAATAATAGCGATGAGATAATTGATGGCGATTTGTTGTTAATCGATTCAGGCGCAGAGTATCAGTGTTATGCCAGTGATATTACACGCACATTTCCTGCTAACGGGAAGTTCTCCAAGGCACAGCGCGATATTTACAATTTGGTTTTATCTGCGCAATCAGCTGCTATTAACGAGATTAAACCAGGTAAGTATTGGAATGAACCGCACGATGCCGCTGTTAGAGTATTAACAGAAGGGATGGTTGAATTAGGTATACTGAAAGGTGACCCGGAAAAATTAATAAAAGATGATGATTATACGAAATACTATATGCATCGAACTGGTCACTGGCTCGGCATGGATGTTCATGATGTTGGTGATTATAAGCTTGATGGAGAATGGAGAATGCTCGAAGCTGGTATGGTAATGACTGTAGAGCCCGGTCTTTATTTGCCCGCGAATTCAGAAAATCTACCTAATCAGTGGCGAAACATTGGTGTGCGAATTGAAGATGATGTTTTAGTAACGAAAGATGGATATGATATTTTAAGCAAAGATGCTCCCAAGGTAGTTGATGAAATTGAGGAACTAATGGCTAATGCAGGATGATTACGATGTTGTAATTGTCGGCGCAGGTATGGTCGGAGCAAGCCTTGCATGTGCGATAGCTCCTACAAATCTTTCAATTGCACTAATTGAATCTGTTAGTCCAAGCGAGGATTGGCAACCAAGTTATGATGATAGGGGAATTTCTCTTTCTCCTTCTTCAAAACGAGTACTTGAGCATATTGGTGTATGGAGAGATATATGCTTACATGCAACACCAATCAAAAAAATACATGTTTCCAATCAGAAGAAATTTGGTTTTACTCATTTAGCGGCATCTGAGGCAAATGTCTCGGAACTAGGCCACGTAGTTATTGCCCGTTCACTTGGCAGCGCCTTACACAAAAAAATAAGACAATATAAAAATATAACACTTATTTGTCCTGCTGAATTAAAAGATTTTTTGAGACAAGACTCAAAACTATCTTTAAAAGTAGCACGTTCTGGAAATACTGAAATTATAAATACAAGATTACTTGTTGGAGCGGATGGTAGTCGTTCAATAGTTAGAAAGTTGGCCGGGATTGAAACAAAAGAACGTGATTTTAAACAAACTGCAATTGTCTCGAATTTAACAACACAAAAAAGAAATCAGTCTATTGCTTATGAAAGGTTTACATCACATGGTCCGATTGCTCTCTTGCCAATTAATAAAAATCGTTCTGTTCTAATTTTTACAGTTCATTCAGATCAAGAAAATTATTACCTAAATATGTCAGATAACCAATATCTAAAGACAATAGAAACGGAATTTGGACGTCGTTTAGGTAAAATTCAGAAACTAGGAGAACGCCGTCCATACCCCATTTTATTTATTGAAGCAATGCAACAATTTCAGGATAACTTAATACTATTAGGTAATGCAGCGCATACACTACATCCTAATGCAGCGCAGGGTTTCAATCTTGCTTTGCGCGATGTAGCTGGATTATCAGAGTCCATATTTTCAGGTCTTGAAAAAAAACTATCTATTGATGATATAAATATTCTAAAGAACTATCTAGAATTACGGCATTCTGATCAACAACGTGTTATAGAATTTAGTAATGGCCTAGCAACTTGTTTTGATCATGACTCTTCTTTATTTACTTCAATTACAAACATCACAATGCTACTTTTTGATTGTATCCCACCATTTAAATCTTCGTTTCTTAAAAAAACAATGGGTATAGCAGGGCACCAGCCAAAGCTTGTTCGTGGGTTGTATCTATGAAAGTGATTAAAAATAAATACGATAGCGATATTATTATTGTAGGCGGCGGTATTATTGGTGGTTGCTTAGCTTGCCTATTAGGACAAGCCGGACTTGATGTTATTTTACTTGACGCAAGCGTTAAACCAGAAAATTTATTAAGAGAGAATGATGCGCGTGTATTTGCAATTACCATTGCTTCAGAAAATATTCTTAAAAAATCTGGGGCATGGTCTTTTTTAAATGAAGAAAACATTTCTTCATTTCGCAGGATGCATGTTTGGGATGAAAATGGAAATGGAGAAATTCGTTTTGAAAGTGCATCAATATGTCAACCAACAATGGGCTATATTATTTCTCATCAAGTTATACTTAATGCGCTACATAAAAAATTGAATGATATGGAGAATATCACTTGCCTTACTGGGATTTCACCCTCATGGATAAAAAAAGAGACTGAGGTAATAACACTAGGCGCTGATAATGATTGGCAATTTAAAGCAAAACTTTTAGTTGCAGCAGATGGTTGTAATTCAAAAGTCAGAAATCTCGCTAATATTGATTATCAAAAACATGATTACAAACAGTCTGCTTTGGCTTGTGTTGTAACATCAGAAATTTCACATGCTGAAGTGGCACGTCAACGTTTTTTAAAAGATGGCCCACTTGCTTTTTTACCTATGAAAGATCCTTATAAGTCCGGTATTGTCTGGTCAAGTACCCCAGAACATATTGAACGACTTCTTAAATTAGATAAGGCAACTTTTCATGATGAGCTTGCATGTGCCTTTGCAAATAAATTAGGTAAAATCAAAGAAAGTGCACAACGAAATATTTTTTCTCTTAGTCGAGCCCAGGCAGAGCGTTATGCTCAACCAAGGCTTGTCTTAGTTGGCGATAGCGCACATACCGTTCATCCTTTGGCGGGTTTAGGCGCCAATCTTGGTCTACTTGATGTTGCCTCTTTAGCAGAGATACTTATAGATGCTTTTAATTTGGGTAGAGACATTGGTCGATTACAAGTACTACGTCGTTATGAACGTTGGCGTAAGGGCGAGAATCAACAGATGATGTATTTACTTGATGGATTTAAATATCTCTTTGAAAATGAATTTCAATCAGTACAATGGCTACGTAATTTAGGTTTAGATATTATTGATGAGATGCCTATTGTTAAAAACGCTATTATGATGCGAGCAATGGGTTTAAAGGGGAACTTACCTAAGTTTGCAAGAAATTATAGTTAGTCTATGCAATTACAATATTAATTTATTTGCCATTAACACTGCTTGTATGTCTTAAGGATAGTCAATGTCTGAGAATTCGAATTCGGAACCAAGTAATTTTATTCGCAATATCATCAAGGATGATATAAAGAATAAAAAAAATAAAAGTCTTGTTCATACGAGATTCCCTCCAGAGCCAAATGGGTATCTTCATATTGGTCACGCTAAATCAATTTGTTTAAATTTTGGAATAGCAAATGATTTTAATGAAGGTATTTGTAATCTTCGTTTTGATGACACCAATCCAGAAAAAGAAGAAACCGAATATACAGAATCCATTCAACAAGACATAAAGTGGTTAGGTTTTGAATGGGGAGGACGTCTTTTTTATGCATCGGATTATTTTGAACAACTTTATGAATTTGCGAAGCAACTGATTAAGGATGATAAGGCTTATGTTGATCATTTAAGTGCTGAGGAAATACGCGAGTATCGAGGTACATTGACTGAGTTAGGTAAAATAAGCCCTTATCGAGATAGAAGTATTGAAGATAATCTTATTTTATTCGAACGTATGCGAGTTGGTGAGTTTGGGGAAGGCGAATGTGTGTTAAGAGCAAAGATCGATATGGCATCACCCAATATGAATATGCGTGATCCGGCAATATATAGAATTAAAAAAGTAGCTCATCATCGCACCAAGAATAATTGGTGTATATATCCAATGTATGATTATACCCATTGCATTTCGGATGCACTGGAAGGAATAACTCACTCATTATGTACATTAGAGTTTGAGGATCATCGCCCACTTTATAACTGGTTTTTAGACCAATTACCGGTATCTTGCCACCCACAACAAATTGAGTTTGCTCGTTTAAATCTAAATTACACCATTACCAGTAAACGAAAATTAAATGAATTAGTAACCAATAGCTATGTCTCAGGATGGGATGATCCTCGTATGCCAACAATTGCTGGTATGCGCCGACGCGGCTACACACCAGAATCAATTCGCGATTTTTGCGATAGAATTGGCATTACTAAAAATGATACGGCGATAGATGTTAGTGTGTTAGAGAATTGTGTGCGTGAAGATCTAGGTAGTCGCGCATTACGTGTTATGGGTGTTTTAAACCCACTAAAAGTTATTATTGAAAATTATCCGGAAGGAGAGAGTGAGCAATTAGAGGCACCAAATCATCCCAATAATTTAGATATGGGGAAGAGAGAATTACCTTTTTCTAATACAATTTATATCGAAAAAGATGATTTTCTGGAAGACCCGCCTAAAAAGTTTTTTCGTTTAGCTCCGGGGCGAGAAGTGAGGTTACGTTATGCTTATTTCATTCTTTGCAATAAGGTTATAAAGGATAATGCTGGCAATATAGTTGAATTGCACTGCTCCTATGATCCTAATACAAAAGGCGGCAACGCACCTGACGGTCGTAAAGTAAAGGGAACAATACATTGGGTATCTGCAGCTCATGCATTTAAAACAGAAGTTCGTTTGTATGATAGATTATTTGAAGATCCAAAACCTGATAGTAATAAGCATCAAAAGAATTGGAAGGACTTTGTAAACTCCAAATCAATAAAAATAATAGAAGATGCTTATCTAGAACCTTCACTAGAATTTTCAAAAGAAGGAGAATTTTATCAATTTGAAAGACTCGGCTATTTTTGTGTTGACAATAAAGATTATTCTGATGGTAAGCCTATTTTTAATAGGACGGTTTCTTTACGTGATTCATGGTCGAAACAAAAACAGAAAAACTAATTTAGTTAATTTTAGCCATATTTATTTGAAATTTTATGCAAACTAATTCTGATACACTTTATCGGTCTAATATCAAAAGTTTTCCGCTTAGTAGTAGCGGTAAAGTGCGGGATATCTACAATGTTGATGACAAATATTTATTAATTGTTACTAGCGATAGACTTTCTGCCTTTGATGTTATTTTACCCGATCCTATTCCAGGTAAAGGTTCTGTTCTAACTGAAGTTTCAAATTTTTGGTTCGAGCGCTGTAAAAATATTATTCCCAATCATCTATCAGATTTGGCAATTGAGGATGTGATTAATAAAGAAGATGAGATTGAGATACTAAAAGGTAGAGCTATTGTTGCTTACAAGCTAAAACCTCTGCCAATTGAAGCTGTTGTTCGAGGATATTTAATTGGTTCCAGTTGGAAAGATTACAAAAAGAAAGGTGAAGTGTGCGGTATTATTTTACCTTCAGGACTAAAGCAGGCAGAAAAATTATCTGATCCTATATTTACTCCTACCACAAAAGAAAATGTTGGCAATCATGATGAGAATATAGATTTTGGTATGACTAAAGATTTAATTGGCGAAGAACTCGCCAATAAAGTTCGTGATATAAGTTTAAGAATCTATAGTGAAGCCGTGGAGTATGCCATAGGGAAGGGGATCATAATTGCAGATACTAAATTTGAATTTGGTTTGGATGAAGATAATCAGTTAGTGTTAATTGATGAATTATTGACTCCCGATTCATCACGTTTTTGGCCTATTGAATCCTACAAGATAGGAATAAGCCCGCCGAGCTTCGATAAACAATATGTTAGAGATTATTTAGAAACACTAAATTGGAATAAAAAATCTCCCGGACCAAAACTACCAGATGAAATAATCAAAAAGACTTCAGAAAAATATCAAGATGCACGAAAAAAATTAATTTCATAATTAACAGGGTCTAAAAATGAAAGAAGTAAAAACTCTAATTGACGGACACCAAAAGTTTTACAAACAATATTTTGAGAGACAACGAGAGCTTTATAGTAATTTATTTGAAGAGGGGCAGTCACCAAAATTTTTGGTGATATCTTGCTGTGATTCAAGAGTGCATCCAGCGCAAATTATGGACACGGCGCCTGGCGATATATTTGTTATTCGTAATGTCGCAAATCTTGTTCCTATTAATGAAGCAGATGGAAAGTCTCATGGTACTAGTGCGGCAATGGAATTTGCGATAAAACATCTAAAAGTGAAGCATATTATTGTTTTTGGGCATAGCCAGTGCGGTGGAATCAGAACCTTAATGGAGGGAGACCATCTTGGCAATGAATACAGTTTTGTTGATCCATGGATGGGAATTGCAAAAAATGCTAGAGCGAGTGTGTTAAAAAAACACCAAGGCGAACCTTTTGACGAACAATGTACCCACTGTGAAAAAGCATCAATTGAAATTTCTTTAACTAATCTAATGACTTTCCCTTGGATAAAGGAAAAGTGTGATAGTGGTAATTTGACTATTCATGGTTGGTATTTTGATATTGAAACGGGCTACTTATTAGGCAAACAAGGCGATCAATTTATACCTGTAAACGAATTAATAATTGAGTAATCGGAATAAAGAACCCTATAAGGAAGAATAATTTTTTACGCAGCTTCTTCCATTTTTGAGTCATATTCACCTTTACAAGCAAGCCCATTACATCTTTCCCGATGTAATAATGTTTTTTGTGCAGCTTCGATATTTGTCGAATTACCACCCCAGACTTTTAGGCAAGGCTCTTGTAATGCGCGACCATACGAGAAACTTAATGGCCAGGGCAGATCTTTATTATTTGCGTTCATCCTGTTGAGGTGTGCGGTTGCTAATTTTGCACTTTGGCCGCCAGAAAGAAAAACAATACCTGGTAGTGCCGAAGGAACATTTTTTAGCAAACATTGGACAGTTTTTTCAGCAACTTCTTCAACATTCGCTTGAACAGAACATTGCTTACCAGAAATTACCATATTTGTTTTAAGTATAGTATGAGCAATATTGACATCTTGACTCATAAGCGTCTCAAATAATGTTGACAGTGTTTTTTCAGTTACGTCGTAGCAGTGTTCAATAGTATTATCTGCATCCATTAGTACTTCTGGCTCAACCATTGGGACAATACCAATTTCTTGGCATAGTCCTGCATATCGAGCAAGAGCATGAGTATTAGCATCAATACAAGCATTGGTTGGTATATTATTACCTATAGTTATTACCGCTCGCCATTTAGCAAACTTAGCACCGAGAGTTTTATATTCCACCAATCTATCTCGCAACCCATCAAGTCCTTCGGTAATTTTTTCATTCGAATGTAAAGCAAAATCTTTTGCGCCTGTATCAACCTTAATACCGGGCATAATTCCATCGTTAATTAATTTTTCTGTAAACGGTGTTCCATTCGATGTTGATTGGCGAATTGTTTCATCATAAAGAATCATCCCGCTTATATATTCACTACTACCGGGATTTGTAATTAATAGATCTCGGTAAGTTCTTCTATTTTCTTCAGTTGACTCAATATTAATCGTATCAAATCTCTTTTTTATAGTAGGCGTGCTTTCATCAATAGCGAGTATTCCTTTCCCTTCGGCCACCATAATTTTTGCTGTTTTTTCAAGTTCCATCGCAGTCATTTTATTTGCCCCATTAACCTTATTTTTTACTATCTCAAAGTGTATGTTCTAGTGCTTGGCCAACTTGAATTATTTTCATATTGTTTGTTGCGCCACGTTTTCCACGTAAATCACCTTTGGTTATAATAACAAAATCACCTTCTACAACGACATTTTGTTCTATTAATTGTTCAATCATTTGCTTATTTGCCTCTAGTGGGTCGGTATGTGTGATATCAAATTTCATCGGATAAACACCACGATATAGTGCGACACGTCGACGCGTTATTGTATGTCTTGTAAAGGCATAAATAGGAATACCCGAACTAATACGGGACATCCATAAACAAGTACCCCCTGTTTCAGTTAGTGAGCATATTGCTTTAGCGCCAATATGATTGGCAGAGTACATGCTCGACATTGCAACAGCCTCTGAAATAGTTTCAAAACGTTGGTTTATTCGATGGTCAGATTCACGAACACTACGTTGTTTTTCAGCCTCTTCACAAATACGCGACATTGATTTTACGGCTTCATCAGGATAATGACCGATACTTGTTTCACCCGATAGCATAACAGCATCAGTCCCATCAATAACCGCATTCGCAACATCAAAAACTTCAGCACGTGTAGGAATTTTATTTTTAATCATTGACTCCATCATCTGTGTTGCGGTAATGACAGCACGATCCATATCTCGTGCTTTTTTGATCAAACTTTTTTGAATCGGCGGCAGTGCAGCATCTCCAACTTCCACACCCAAATCACCTCGTGCGATCATAATAACGTCAGATTCCTTTATGATTTCTTCAATATGATTAAGTGCATCAGCACGTTCAATTTTTGCAATTATCTGTGCATTACAATTACAATCTTTCATCATTTTACGAGCTTTCTTTATATCATTCGCATCCCTAGGGAAGGATATAGCAACAAAATCAACTTCAATTTTTGCTGCATGTTTCATATCTTCTATATCCTTATTTGTAAGAGCATCAGCAGATAAACCACCACCCTGTAAATTTATACCCTTACTATTAGTAAGTTCACCACCAGTAATGACTTCACAATCGATGATACAGCTATCTATTGATAGAACATCTAAGACAATTCTTCCATCATCAATTAACAATCTATCATTTACTTTTAAGTCATTTGCAAGTTGTTTATAACTAATGCCAACTTGAGATTCATCTCCGCTATCGCTTGATAGTTTCGTATTAATTTTAAAATTTCCCCCTTCTTTTAATTGTATCTTTCCACTTTTAAAATTTTCGATTCGAATCTTTGGTCCTTGTAAATCTGCAATTACAGCAACAGCGTGTTTGTATTGCAATGAGAGACGACGAATTTCTTTCATCCGTTTTTCGTGATGGTTGTGTGTTTGGTGAGAGTAATTGAGGCGAAATACATCAACACCTGCAACAATAAGTTTTTCTAGTACTCCTGGTTCATCCGTTGCTGGGCCAAGAGTTGCGATAATTTTTGTTCTTCTCATTTTATTTTAATTATTTAGATCCGTATTATTTTAGACATTTTGTATTTGTTTAAATATAAACAGTTGGAAAAGTTATAATTCTCTAGCTTTCTCCATAGCAGCCCATGCGCGTGCTGCTTCTTCGAGGATTGCAATAGCAGGAAGTTTTTTACCTTCTAGAAATTCAAGAAAGGCACCACCACCAGTTGAGATATAAGAAATATTTTTTTTAACTTTAAATTTAGAGATAGCGGCAATCGTATCTCCGCCTCCAGCAATCGAGTAGGCATTGCTTGTAGCAATCGCTTTAGCAAGATTTTTTGTACCCTGACTAAATTGCTTAAATTCGAAAACACCAAGAGGACCATTCCAAACAATAGTTTTAGCTTTTAAAATAATTTCATTTAGTTGTTTTATTGTTTTAGGACCAATATCCATGATGATGTCATTTTTTTCAATCTCATTAATTGATTTTGTTTTAGCAATTGTATTTTCATCAAAATTTTCACCAACCACAACATCGATAGGCAGAGGAATAGAACAATTGTTTTTTTCAGCCTGTTTAATTAATTTTTCTGCAATTTTTACTAGGTTTGGTTCATAAAGAGATTTCCCAATCTCATATCCAGCTGCTTTCAAGAATGTATTAACTATTCCTCCGCCAAGAATTAGTTTATCAACCTTTTCAAAAAGTGTTTCAAGTATAGTTAGTTTCGTAGAGACTTTTGCCCCACCAATAATTGCTACAATTGGTTTGGCTGGTTTTTTCAGCGCTTTAGTCAAGGCCTTTAGTTCATTAATAAGCAAAGGACCTGCAGCGGACACAGATGCATATTTTGCAACACCATGAGTTGATGCTTGCGCCCGATGCGCGGTTGCAAATGCATCATTAATATAAATTTGACAGAGTTTAGCCATTTTTCGTGATAACTCATCATCATTACTTATTTCACCTTTTTCAAAGCGTACGTTCTCGCAAAGCACAATTTGATGCTGCGACATTTCTATACCATTCACCCAATCTTTTATAAGTGGAACCTCCACTCCTAAATGATCACTTAATGATTTGGCAATTGGCATAAGCGAGAATGTTTCATCATACCTGCCTTCCTCAGGGCGCCCTAAATGAGACATTATGATTATCTTACTACCTGCTTTGAGAATTTGTTTTAGCGTCGATAGCGTTGCTGTAATCCGTGTATCATCGGTAATCTCATTATTTTTCATGGGGACGTTGTAGTCCTCACGAATTAGTATTGTCTTATTCGATAAATCAAGGTCAGCTATTTTTACCAGTATCGACATAATAAAGATTTTTATTTAGCTTTCATTAGGGCAGTTGTTGTATCTAGCATACGATTAGAAAACCCCCACTCATTATCATACCAAGCAACAACTTTTATTAAGTTTCCATTAATAACTTTCGATAATTCGGCATCATATATTGCTGAAGCAGGATTATGATTAAAATCAACTGAAACTAGAGGCGCGTCATTATATTCGAGTACACCACTAAGGGAGGCTTCTGATGCTTGTTTCATTAGAGAATTAATTTCTTGTACCGTTGTTTCTCGTGCAGCTGTAAAGCTTAAATCGACCATTGACACATTAATTGTTGGAACACGTACAGCATAACCATCTAGTAAACCATTTAATTCAGGTAAAACTAAACCGACCGCTGCTGCTGCGCCTGTTTTAGTCGGAATCATAGACATTGTTGCTGAACGAGCACGACGTAAATCTGTGTGGTAAACATCAGTTAAGACTTGATCGTTTGTATAAGCATGCACGGTTGTCATAACACCGGCAAGTACACCAATATTTTCGTGTAAAACTTTCACGATAGGTGCTAGGCAGTTTGTCGTGCATGACGCATTTGAAATAACTGTATGTGTTGAACGCAGTACATCATCGTTGACGCCATATACAACGGTTGCATCAACATCATTCCCTCCAGGCGCTGATATAATAACTTTTTTTGCCCCAGCATTAATATGCGCTTGAGCTTTTTCTTTACTAGTAAAGAAACCAGTTGATTCAAGCACAACATCAACTCCTAGTTCGCCCCAAGGTAATTTTGAAGGATCACGTTCTGATAGAACGCGAACTTTATCGCCATTTACGATCATGTTGTCATTTTCGATAGTAATAGATCCCGGAAATTTTCCATGTGCAGTATCATATTGAGTTAGATGAGCGTTTGTATTTGTATCACCCAAATCATTTATTGCGACAATTTGAATTTCTTTAGTACGTTTTGATTCATAAAGAGCACGCATAATATTTCTTCCGATGCGCCCATAGCCATTTATACCTACTTTAATTGCCATTCTGTTAACTCCATTTTTAAATTTACTATTTCGTTTTTACTGTAAGCTTATTAATCTCTTTCTTTAGATTCTGTTCTGTTAATCCAAAATATTCGAACACTTTTTTTGCTGGTGCAGACTCACCAAAAGTATCTACCCCTAAAGCTAACCCATCTAATCCAACATATTTTTTCCAATAATCGGTAACACCAGCTTCAATAGCAATACGATTTCGACAGGAAAATGGCAACACAGTTTCTTTGTATTTATCATCTTGCTTATCGAAGACATCAGTACTTGGCATTGATACAAGACGAATTTTTTTACCTTTCGAATTTAATTCTGTTGTTACATTCATTGCCATTCCTACTTCAGAGCCAGTTGCGATGATAATGAGTTCAGGATTTTTGGTTCCTTCGATTAGTATGTATCCGCCATGCTTTATATTATTCAGTTGAGGTTCATTTCTGTTGATATGCTCTAAACTTTGTCGAGAAAACAACAAACTTGTTGGCCCATCTCGTCGCTCAATCGCAGCTTGCCATGCAACTGTTGATTCTACTGCATCACAAGGCCTCCACAAGGACATATTTGGTATTAAACGCAGTGATGATGCTTGTTCTACCGCTTGATGAGTTGGCCCATCTTCACCCAAACCAATAGAGTCATGTGTAAAAACAAAAATATTTTGAATTTTCATTAATGCGGCCATTCGTAGCGCATTTCTTCCGTACTCGGAAAACATTAAAAAAGTTCCTGAATATGGAATAAATCCTTTATGTAAGGCAATACCATTATTAATAGCAGCCATTGCAAATTCACGAACACCGTATGAAATATAATTACCATTTTTGTTTTGATTGTTAATAAGAATCGAACCTGACCAATTCGTTAAATTAGAGCCCGTAAGGTCAGCAGAACCACCAATCATTTCTGGTAAATGTTTTGCATAGGCTTCTATCGCATTTTGAGATGCTTTTCGTGACGCTATTGATTCAGCTTTATCGACTATTGAATTTATGTATTCCTGCACAATATCATTCCAGTTATCAGGTAATTGTCCTTTTATTCTGCGTTTATATTCTGCAGTAAGCCCAGGATATTTTTTTTCATAAGCAACAATTTTCTTTTGCCATTCATCTTCCAATTCCTTTCCTTTAGACTTCGCATCCCATGCGACATAATATTCATCAGGAATTTTAAAGGGCTCGTATTGCCAACCAAGTTTCTCACGGGTAAGCTGAATCTCTTCGTTACCAAGAGGAGCTCCGTGGCTTGATTCTTTTCCTGCTTTATTAGGTGATCCCCAACCAATGACAGTATTACAACAAAGAATGCTAGGCTGGTTTATATTTTCAATTGCATTCTCTAGAGCTATTTTAATTTCGTCAGAATTATGCCCGTTAATATTTCGAATCACATGCCAGCCATAAGACTCGAAGCGACTAGGAACATCTTCAGTAAACCAGCCCGAGACATCACCATCGATAGAGATTTTATTACTGTCATATATTGTAATTAATTTTCCTAAACCAAGTGTTCCTGCAAGTGAACAGGCCTCATGAGAGATTCCTTCCATTAAACAACCATCACCGACTGTGACATAGGTGTAGTGGTTAACAATATCGAATTCATCTTTATTAAATTTTGCAGCGAGAACGGATTCTGCTAGCGCCATACCAACGGCATTAGCAAGTCCTTGGCCGAGCGGTCCTGTTGTTGTTTCTATGCCAGGCGTGTATCCATATTCGGGATGACCTGGTGTTTTAGAATGCAACTGTCTAAAATTTTTAATTTCCTCAATAGATAAACCATAACCAGTTAAATGTAACAATGCGTATATAAGCATTGAGCCATGACCATTTGACATGACAAATCGGTCACGATTATCCCAATTTGGATTGTCTGGGTTATGTTTTAAAAAGTCGTTCCAGAGAACTTCTGCAATATCGGCCATTCCCATTGGTGCCCCTGGGTGTCCTGAATTAGCGCGTTGCACTGCATCCATGCTTAATGCACGAATTGCATTTGCTAGCTCACGCCTTGAAAGCATAATTTATCTCCCTTTGCAGGCTCAAAAAAGCCCATAAAAATGATAGTCAATCAGCGCTGTACAAAGTCTGGTGAAATTACCGCCAAAATATTCAGGCGGCCATAGTTTTAGCAAAAAAATATTATAAAACTTGATGATGCAGACAGATTATTTATCCAAATTTAATTGGATATTGTCGCCTACCTGTGGGATTGCAGCAAGTTTCTGGTATAACTATATTTTCCATTTGATAGAGCAACCGCTACTCGGGATTTGTTCTCGCGGACCTTTCGATGTTTTTGCAATCTGTAACATAGCTTCTAGTAAATCATGCTTTGTATTTTTCTTAGCTGGTCTCATACCACTTGTATCAAAGCGACCCCTATATTGCAGCTTAAGAGACTTGTTGTAACCAAAAAAATCAGGAGTGCATACTGCATTGTACGTTTTTGCAATTTCTTGTGTTTCATCAAAAAGATATGGGAAGGGGAAATGATAATCGCTGGATATTTTTTTCATATTTTCAAAAGAATCTTCCGGGTAATCATGCGGGTCATTAGACATAATGGCCACACTGTTGATTCCAACATCCATTAATTTTAATATATCTTTTACTAATTCTAATTGAATTGCTTTGACATAAGGACAGTGATTACAAATAAACATTACTAGGGTCCCATTATCTCCGGCACAATCAGCTAATGACCATACTTTGTCATCAGTTCCAAGGAGCGTGAAATCGATAGCTTTTTCATCAAAGTTGCAGACAGGAGTTTTTATTAAAGCCATAAATTTATATTACCTAATATAAAAATTAATGTAAGAATTTTTATCTTTTCAAGAATTTATTGTTTTTTAGTTCGTGAGAAATTTTTCGAATAAGGATAGAATTCTGATAATCATAAAAATTATATAAGTAATATGGAATATTAATGACTAATATTAATTTATTTACTTCAGAATCTGTTTCTGAGGGTCACCCTGACAAAGTTGCAGATCAAATTTCCGATTCAATTGTCGATGCAATATTAAGTGAAGATACCACTGCACGTATTGCCTGCGAGACGATGATTAATACTGGCATGGTTGTGTTGTCAGGTGAAATTACAACATCTGCAAATATTGATTATCAAACAGTAGCACGTAATACGATATGTGAGATTGGCTATACATCAGAAGCCATGGGTTTTGATTCAGATAGTTGTGAGGTTTTAGTTTCGATTGACAAACAATCCCCCGATATAGCTCAAGGTGTAAATGAGGGAGAAGGGATGGATTTAGATCAAGGTGCTGGTGACCAGGGATTAATGTTTGGCTATGCCTGTAATGAGACCGATGTGTTAATGCCATGCCCAATTACCTATTCCCATTTACTAGTTAAAAGGCAAGCTGATATTCGAAAGAGCGGTCAGCTAAATTGGCTAAGGCCAGATGCCAAATCACAAGTAACTGTCGCGTATGAGGATAGTAAACCGATATCGATTGATACTGTTGTTTTATCCACTCAGCATGATCCCGATATTGAACATAAAGATATAGAAAAAGCTGTCATCGATGAAATCATCAAACCTGTTCTTCCGGAAAATATGATTACTAGTAAAACTCGTTATTTAGTAAACCCAACGGGTCGTTTTGTGATAGGCGGTCCTGTTGGAGATTGTGGATTAACAGGACGTAAAATAATTGTCGATACATATGGTGGTATGGCACGTCATGGCGGTGGTGCTTTCTCAGGCAAAGATCCCTCAAAGGTTGACCGTTCTGCTGCTTATGCGGCTCGTTATGTTGCCAAGAATATTGTTGCAGCGGGACTCGCTGAACGTTGTGAATTACAGTTGTCATATGCTATTGGTGTAGCAGAACCAACTTCAATTAGCATTGAAACATTTGGGACAGGTAAGGTAGACCAGGAGAAATTAATTGGGGCTATTCGTGACAACTTTGATCTTAGGCCTAAGGGTATTATTAATATGCTTGATCTATTAAGGCCTATCTATCAGCAAACCGCAGCCTATGGGCATTTTGGTCGTTCAGATATTGATTTACCTTGGGAAAGAACTGATAAGGCAGATATTCTTAAGCAACAATTAATGTAATTTTTTGAAACTTAAAGCGGAGAGTACTATACTTCACGGCTGATTAAACAAAAACGTCTTGCTGAGGAGCGTTGCAACGGATTTTATCCGCTAGGCTCAGATAGGGACGAAAAAATTCCAACCGCGCTCGCTTATTTTGTTTAAAAGGAGAAACAACATGAGCGTAGCAGAAACACCTGTCTCATCTGATTATCACGTCGCTGATATTTCTTTGGCCGATTGGGGCCATAAAGAAATACGTATCGCTGAAACTGAAATGCCTGGGTTAATGGCAATTCGAAAAGAATACGCGAACACAAAACCTCTTAAGGGTGCGCGTATTGCAGGCTCGATACACATGACTATTCAAACCGCTGTTTTGATTGAAACACTACGTGCCTTAGGCGCAGAAGTTCGTTGGGTGTCATGTAATATTTTCTCAACGCAGGACCACGCCGCCGCCGCAATTGCTGACCAGGGTATCCCTGTATTTGCGTATAAAGGTGAAACACTCGAGGAGTATTGGGATTATACCCATCGGATTATGACTTGGTCAGATGGCAGTTCTCCTAATATGATTTTAGATGATGGCGGTGACGCAACATTACTATTAATTCTCGGTACTAAAGCCGAAAAAGATTCATCAGTTATTGAAAATCCAGGTTCGGAAGAAGAAGTTTGTATGTTCGCTTCAATCGAAAAGAGACTAGCAGAGGACAGTAATTTTTACTCACGTACGCTATCTTCAATTCAAGGCGTGACGGAAGAAACGACAACCGGGGTGCAACGTCTATATCAAATGAAAAAGAAGGGTGAGCTACCATTCCCCGCTATTAATGTAAATGATTCAGTAACAAAATCTAAGTTCGATAATTTATATGGTTGTCGAGAATCATTAGTTGACGGTATAAAGCGAGCAACCGATGTCATGGTCGCTGGAAAGGTTGCGTTAGTTTTGGGTTATGGTGATGTCGGTAAGGGGAGCGCCCAATCATTGTGCGGTCTTGGTGCAACTGTTTGGATTACTGAAATTGATCCAATTTGTGCATTGCAGGCTTCCATGGAAGGTTTCCGTGTTGTGTCTTTGGAAGATGTTGTGGATAAAGTTGATATCTTTGTTACAGCAACTGGTAATTTTAATATCATTCGTCATGAGCATATGGTTAGTATGAAAAACCAAGCAATTGTTTGCAATATTGGCCATTTTGATAACGAAATAGATATTGCGAGTTTGGAGAAATATGAGTGGGAAGAAATAAAGCCACAAGTTGACCATGTTATTTTTCCTGATGGTAAACGTATTATACTGCTAGCTAAAGGTCGTTTGGTTAATTTAGGTTGTGCAACAGGTCACCCAAGTTTTGTGATGTCAAATTCATTTACCAATCAGGTTTTAGCTCAGATTGAATTATTTACTCATAATAAAGATTATGAAAATGATGTTCATGTTCTACCAAAACACCTTGATGAGAAAGTTGCCCGATTACATCTTGAAAGA
>Ga0209403_10003674_pt1 | contig 17167 bp, 17 predicted proteins | sample ArcticOcean_MG_C_8_FD_187440 | JGI IMG/M metagenome (GOLD analysis project Ga0209403, IMG submission 187440) | Marine microbial communities from western Arctic Ocean - ArcticOcean_MG_CB11_86 (SPAdes) (version 2) | ecosystem: Environmental > Aquatic > Marine > Oceanic | place: Arctic Ocean... | reverse complement strand
AATTAAAAAAACCAACATTATGGGCCCCTCATCAGTATTTTCTATTTTGAAGAAATTTGATGCCAATCTAGATTTTAAATTAGATGAATTGGTGGTTGATAATTTACCAATTAAAAAAATTATACTTAGGGCAAAATTACGTAATAGTAGATTAACCCTTTCCAACTTGCAGGTTGCCAGCGCAGCAGGGTTATCTGCACGGCTTTCTGGTAATATTTTGGAGGGTAAAAATATTAACGGTATCGTTGATCCAATATTTGATAAATTTCAGTTTGTTATACGTGGTAAAAACCTAGCGCGGACATTAAATTTATTGGAAATAAAACTATCAGTACCTATAAATCAAATCGGTGCCATGAAATTATCTGGAACATTAAAAGGTAAGCTTAAGGCGTTAGATACTTTAGCTGAGTTATCATTATTTGGAGGCCGTTTTACTTTTAATGGGCAAATTGAGACTTTTTCACCGGTATCTTCGGTTCGAGGAAAATTCTCTGTATTCCATCCAAGTTTATCCAAGTTGGTAAGACGGCTAGGCGGTAACTATCAGCCTCGAAAAATACAAATTGGTGGTGTTAACGTGAGAGGGGTCGTTGAGGGTAACCCAGAAAAAATGAATTTTTCAAGTTTATCAGGTAAAGTTGGTGACATTAAAATCAATGGTATCGTTACGACAGATTTAACGGGAAAAATTCCATGGATAGATGCTGATCTTAAAACCAGTACCATTGTGATTGATTATCTATTGCCGGGTCAGCAAACAGCTTTCATTAATAAACCGTTTTTGAGATCGCGGAACTTTGTAAATCAAAGATGGGTTGTTGATCCACGGATTATACCAGTATCTTATAGTAGTTTATCTCGAAAAAGCGATAATCGTCCGTTTGTTGTTGCGGCGGCGATAACAAATATAGCAGCAGGTGCTCCGTGGACAAATAAGGCTATTAATATTTCGTTTCTTAAACATTTTTCAGCGGATGTTAAGCTCCGCTCAAAAAGTTTACAGTTTAATGGCTATCACATAGATAATGTTGATCTGGCAGCTATGATTACTGACGGTGTTATTGATATAAAACGCCTAACTGGAAAGGCATATGATGGTGCCATTGAAGTAAACGGACAATTTGGTGCGGCTAAGGAATTTAATCGGTTTAATACACGTTTTAAAGCAATTAATATTAATACTGGGAAATTTTTAAATTCGTTAGGTACGCGTGGTTTTCGGAAAGGTGCGCTTGATATGGTTGGTGAATTCAGCGCACATGGACGTTCGACATTTGAACTCGTAAATAAACTTGATGGGAAGGGTACCATTTCTGTTCGTGGACTGGATATTACTTCTAGCGCCGAGAAGGGTTCAGTAATGTCTGGGTTTGCCGGTTTCTTTCTGTCCCTCCAGAAATTTAGTGGCACTGTTTTAGGAAAAAAAATAATTTCTAACCGGACTAATTTTAATACCAGCTTTAGTGCGGCTGAAGGGGTTGTTCGTTTTAAAGATATGACGATAAAAACAGGGCTGGGTAATGGTGTAGCAAAGGGTTTGGTTAATCTCCCAAACTGGCAAATTAATACTGATGGTGAAATTAAACTATCTCAAAATATTTTGGCTCAAATTCTTCTCAAAAAACCATCAAAATCAGTGTTTTTACCATTCAAGATAACGGGCCGTTTGGATAATCCTAGCGTAAAATTAGAAACATCAGAAATAACTAAAGGCGGCATTCGATTACCTGATATTTTAAATAAAAAGATGAATAAGTTGACGCAGAAAAAGGGTGTAAATAAGGTTCTAGATAAGATCCTTCCTGGAGTTAATTCTAGTAATAGAAAAACTGGAAGCTCTCAGCTGGATCTAGCTTTTCCGAGTAACAAGCTTCCACGAAAACAAAAAATTACTACTGAAGATCTTCTAAAAGGCATATTGAGGGAATTAACTAATTAGCTACTTACTATAATATTGTGTTAATTTTAACCAGTTTGTTCTAATACAAAAATACGGATTGCGCTTGATAAATTTTTATTTGGTTTTTCAAGCCGTTCGTTATCAATCTCTGTAATTTGCTGATTGATAGATTTTCCGTGCCGTCTGCAGATTTCTTTTAGCTTAATCCAAAAAGCTCGTTCTAAAGATACACTGGTACGATGACCAGATAATAGAACAGAGCGTTTCTGAGTTTCAGTCATTTGAGTTAAATTATTCTATATTAATTTTAGTATAAATTATTTTCTAATTTTGTTAACGATAACTTAAATATCACCAATAATACAAATGATAAGCAACCTCCGAAAAAGCATTATTTTAAAGTATTAAAATAATGTATGGTAGTTTTAAATATGGTTCAAATTATTATATTTATTGGTTGTGGCCTTAGCTAATTGAACAATATCAAGGTTGTAATTAGTAATCCATTGATAAGGCATACTGTAGCAAATAAATAAAGGCTTTTTTGTAAATCTTGATGGGTAGCCCTAGCTGTTCCACCCCCAATCCATGGTTCGTTTTTTATTTTTTTAGTGAATCTTCTCGGCCCTGCTAGGGCTAGGTTAAATGCACCGGCAAAAGCTGAAAGGGCGATGCTTAGATTATAACTATAAAATTTATCTGCATTCTTGAGTATGCATTTAAAGCTTTTTACTGGACTTGCAGTTGGTACGAAAAAGCTTGCCAGGACAATCAAAGGGCCGGCCAGAAGGCTAGGGATGAACAATACGATAGCGTTAAGGCGGTTTGCAACAAATCCAAAATCTTGGTAGCGATACGTTTTGTGTCCAATTTTAATATTCATGACAGTCGCGCTGTGGTATATGGCGAGCCCTGCAAACCCGAATAAGGTGTACCAAAAAACTGGAGCTAATAGACCCGTGATTAATGAGGTTGCTAATACTTCAATTGCAGCACGAGCAATACTGAATGAATCCATTTTTTCTGGGGATTCGGTGGTGAGGTCGGCCATACCTAGGCGTGCAGATTCTATACTATGATTGCATAGTGCTATATTAATTTTTACTACCGCTTTGTATGTATTTCTTTGATCAAGGAGGATGAGTAATAACATTATCTCAAAAATCCACGCAAATGGAAGATTGTTGCTAAGCCATGTCACACTCAAGCCAAATATTCCGCTTAAAAAAAGAATAGATATTGAGGCCAGGCATCCCCGAATTGCACGGTCTATTGGGCTTCTAGTTTCGCGGTTCAATTTTAAATTAAACCACTCGATGAGGCGTTCTAGTGTATTTATAGGGTGCCCCTTAAAATGGGAAAAAAAAGTCAAACGTCCTGTATAAACGTTAATGATCAATGCTATCAGTAACAATATAAGTGGCGTGACCGAACCCGATTGGCTTAAAATACCAAATAAAAGCATGGCTATAGCATGAAGCTCTAGTTAATTTTCGTCAATCAAGTATTTACCGACAGCCTCTCAGGCCTTGCAGCTTTTTTCAAGCCGGTTTATTAAGTTTGAAATCGCAAGTATAAGGGAAACTGGTTTATGCCACTTCGGAACGTATATTTTTATTTGTTATTGGCTATTATTATAATAGGTGTGGGATTTGGCTTAAGGGTTTTGAATAATGAAAAAACCTCAACAAGCCTCGGCAAATCCTCTGGGACGATAAAAAGTTACTCTACTGGAATGCCCAAAATTGGTGGAATGTACTCTCTCATTAACCAAGATGGTAAGGCTGTTTCTAACGACACCTATTTGGGAAAATATGTCCTGATGTTTTTTGGTTATACTTTTTGTCCGGACGTTTGCCCAACTACCTTAACTACTTTTTCAACAGCATTAGAATTACTTGGTAAGGATGCAGAAAAGGTGAAGCCTGTTTTTATTACCGTAGATCCGACACGAGATACCCCAGAAAACTTAAAATCCTATCTTATGCATTTTCACAAAAATTTTGATGGGCTGACAGGAAACATCAAGCAAATTGAAGAGGTTAAAAAAGTATTTCGAATTTATGCAGTAAGGTCACAACAAGATAAAACCGATAACAAAAATTATTTAATGGATCATTCTTCCATAAGTTATCTTTTTGGACCAGACGGTAAATTTATAACTTTTTTTAGATATGGCGCTGAAGCTGAAGTAATTGTAACCAAACTCAAAGAACTTTTATAGAATGGGTCTAAGACGTGACTAAAGAAACACCTTTTTGGCAAAATAAAACATTATCTGAAATGTCTTCTAATGAATGGGCCGCCCTTTGTGATGGCTGTGCTAAATGTTGTCTTCATAAAATAGAGGATGAAGATGATGGTGAAATTTTTTATACGGATGTTGCTTGTAGCCAATTAAATTTAAATTCCTGTCGCTGTAAAAATTTTTCTAAGCGAACCGCTTTAGTGGCTGATTGTATTGAACTTACAAAAGATAAACTAGCAAGTTTAAAATGGTTACCCCCAAGTTGTGCCTACCGTTTATTGGATGAGGGTAAGGACCTACCTTGGTGGCATCCGCTTGTTTCAGGCAATTTAAATACAGTCCATACGGCAGGAGTTTCAGTTAAAGGTCGTTGTGTTGCAGAGGCAGATATTTTCGATTTGGACGATCACATTGTGACTTGGCCTAATGAAGAATAAAGAAATCAATCAAATTATAACTATAAGAGGAAGGAATATACCGCTAAGGATTAGACGGAATACCCGGGCACGAAGAATGATTTTGCGGTTAGATAGTAATATAGATGGAGCGGTCATTACGCTTCCTTCTTGGGCAAGCAAGCGAGAAGCGTTATTGATGGTTCAAGAGAAATCTGATTGGCTTTTTACCAAGTTGGATAGAATGCCTTCTAAAATTCTGTTTGAGCATGGCATACAAATCCCATTGTTAGGTGATTATCATATTGTTTGTCATAATCCGGATCAAAAAGAAGTAGCCATTAAAAGGGGTAATGAAATCCGCCTGGGTGGTCGTCAGGAGCACTTGCCGCGACGGCTTAATGATTGGCTGCGTAAAGAGGCAAAAATTATTATCCAACCAAAGGCTGTTGGAATGGCTATAAAATTAAACAGAAAAGTTGGTAGGATAACTATTCGAGATACTAAGTCACGATGGGGCTCTTGCACACCTAGTGGTAATTTATCATTTTGTTGGCGTCTTATATTAACCCCGGAATGGGTGCTTGATTATGTCATAGCGCATGAGGTTTCTCATCTTCGTCACCTGAACCACGGCCCAGAATTTTGGCAGACCGTAAATAGTTTTGATGTGCGGGTAGATGCTGCCCGGGTCTGGTTGAATAAAAATGCGGAGCAACTTCAGCGTTATGGTTAAATTACCAGACACTCATATTTGAGCCTACTGATTATCAGAAGTTTACCAAAGATAAACTAAAGATACTCGTATTTACTCTGTCGCTGTTCTGTTATGTACCCATGCTGCATCGGTTTGGACTTTTTTTGTTTTATTCCATTCTGCAAGCATTTTAGGTGCCGTGGTCCTCAATTTATTCATCATTGCATCATCGCCAATATGAAATGTTAGCTCGGTACGGTGGCCATTTGGATCAAAAAAATAAATTGACTCGCAGAAACCATGATTTGTTGGCCCAATAACCTCAAAGCCCCCATCTACAAGAAGTTTTTTGCGTTGTAGTAGCTCCTCTCTACTTTCCACATTAAGAGCCAAATGTTGCACCCATTCGGGTGTATTCGGATCTTTCTGCATTGGAGGTGATGCCGGCACCTCAAAAAAAGCGACACAAGAGCCATCTTTCATTGCGAAAAAGATATGCATATAGGGACATTTTTCGCCAGTTGATGGAACGTCTTCTTCTGACACTGCGGCATAATATTCAAGTCCTAAAAATTTTGTATAAAAATCTGCTGTTTCTTGCGCATCATTACACCGGTATGCAGCATGGTGGAGTTTTGTTACAGCCATTTTAGATCCCCTCTTTCTAATAATTATACCATTAAGCTACCGCTGTAGCTATTGGCGTTGGGTCTTGATATTCCAAGATCATTCGCATCAGCTGGTCTGTTAGTTGAGCCCTTAGTTCGGGTTTACTATCCCATAAATTATTTAACTCTCCTGGATCAGCTAAAAGGTCATAAAGTTCATCTCTAGCATCTGGATACCCAAACGTGCAACGATATTTTTCAGTAATCAGGGTACGAATTTTTTGGAAGCGAGTAAAACCGAGATTAATACGTTGGCGATCATCCTCAATTAGAAGGGCCTCTCGGTTTGTTGGCTGTTTGCCCGAAATGTCACCGTTGAGTGACGTACCCTGTATGCCCCAATATGGCTTAATATTGGCGCGTTCTAAAATAGTGCTGGAAATATCTATGGTTTGGCCAAGGGATGACGTTATTTTTGCAGACCTATCCTCCGGATCACTCCAAATGAAAGGTACCCGGATCATACCTTGTAAATGTAAGGGCCCCTTGAGCATTAAACCATGATCGCCCATATAATCACCATGGTCAGAAGTGAAGATAATGATAGTATTCTCGTCTAGGTATAATTCTTTAAGCTTTGCTAGTACCCGGCCAATCTGATCATCAATCATTGTTATCATACCAAAGGTCAGAGCCATGGCTTCTTGAATCTCACGCGCATTGGCGATATATGGCATTTGGGTATTGCGAACAGCTTCGTTGTTTTCCAGTTGATCCCTTAGAAAAATTTCCATACTGGAATCACCATCATTAATGGTTTCCGAGATCGGCATATCATCAGGATTATACATATCCCAATATTTTCCTGGGGGTGTGAAGGGGTGATGTGGATCAGGAAAAGAGCATTGAATAAAGAATGGTTTATCATCGTTAGACGCCGCATGCTGATCTAGATAGTCTAATGTCATATCGCCAATATAAGCTGACGGATAAAGTTCCTCAGGTAGCTTAGTTTTCCATGCTTGCGGCGTTGTAATATTATTATCGGACTGACAATTATCTCGACCTCTAAGGCTGTTGCCGTTGGGCTCTTTTTCAAGTAGCCAACGCTCATAAGCTCCGCCGACTTCGTCTGAATGTTCCGTACACAGATCAACATGGTCAAAGCCGTAAAACGGGGTGATTACCTTATGATCTTTTTTATTTCGCCAAAAATTTGGATTCTCATTTTCATATTCTATTCCGTTCATATTCCAATCAAATGCTTGCATTGGAATACCATTCTCATCAACAGCAAAATCTTCTGATGAAGGCGACCAGCTAGGTTTTTTGCCTGTCATGTTCTGCAGGTGTGATTTACCGATTAAGGCAGTCTCGTAGCCATTATCTGCAAGATGTTCAACATAGGTTCTGGCGCTTTGCGAGAGCGGTGTCCCATTACACCTAACTCCATGTACGGAAGGCATGCGCCCCGTCATCAATGAGGATCTATTTGGTTGGCATAAAGGATTGGCAACGTAAAACTTTTCAAATCGCGTACCACGCGCTGAAATATTGTCGATGTTTGGTGTTTTAACTATTTGGTTGCCATAGCATCCAAGATTATCTGCACGGTGTTGGTCTGTTATAAATAAAAGGAAGTTTGGTTTTTTCATAATGATTTTCCGCTTACTCTGGCTAAATATGATAAGTTTTCTTTATAACTTATTGGCTGTTTAATTCCCAAATTATAAACTACACTATGGTGTATATATATTCACTCAATAGGAAATACAAAAGACTTAAATTTGGTCAGAATTTACCCAGCAGCTTGATTATGTTGTCTTCCTAAAAATTGGCTTAATAGTCAGGTCTGTTTTTTGTGAAATTTAACAGAGATAAATAGACTTGCGAAGGCGTACCTGTAATTCTAACAATACTCAATGAAAAAAAAATTACCCTCCTTTAAAACCCATGGTCAGATTACTAGGGCGGACGTTGAAGACGGTCTGCTCGAAGAGATGATTACTGAAAGTGAAAAAAATGGACATTTTCAACGAATGCCAGAAACTGAGCGTGATAAATCCCGTTGGGAGATTTTAGCACAACTCCCAAAGGGCCAAGATGTCTGGCTCTATGCTTATGGATCGTTAATATGGAGCCCGATGATAAAGTACTCTGAAAAGCGTCATGCTAAATTGTTTGGTTATCATCGACAATTTTGTATGCGGACAAAATTAGGTCGGGGTACGCCTGAGCAACCTGGGTTAACGTTGGCTTTAGAACCCGGGGGGTCCAATAGGGGTATTGCTTATCGAATTCCGGAAATGAAAATAGAACAGGAATTAAAATTAATTTGGAACAGGGAAATGATCGGTGGCTCATATGTACCAAAGATTGTGAAATTACATACGGTAAATGGTGGAAAGAGGGATGTTGTTTCAGCTATTGCGTTTGCAATGAACCGGTTTCATGAAAATTATGTTGGAAAACTTGATCCTCAAACTATGGCGAAAGTGATTGCATTGGCAGAGGGCCCTCTTGGTAAGTGCAGAGACTATTTATTTAATACCGTTAGCCACTTGGATGACTTGGGACTTTCTGATAAGAAATTATCAAAACTTGCAAAACTTGTGCGCGGTCTCACAAATTAAACTAGACCTCAATAAAATTTTTATCCTTATTTTTTTTTGTTTTCTCGGCAATTTGACACAGTTCTCGGCGTAAAATTTTATTAGCTGCATTGCGGGGTAAATTTTCTAAAAACAAATAGGCTTTAGGGTGTTTGAATTTGGCAAGTGATGTCTTTTGCATATGTGCTTTAAGGGTTAAACTATCTATTAGACCGTTTGTAATAATGCAAGCGACAACCATCTCACCCCACGCTGCGTCTTTAACGCCTATCACGGAGCTTTCTTTAACATTTGGATGGGATGACAGATGGGGTTCTATTTCAGATGGATGAACATTTTCACCGCCAGATCTAATCATATCACCGGTTCGCCCTATGAGATTGTAGTCTCCATCTTCCCTAACAAAAAAAATATCACCGGTGTGATACCATCCATCAATTACCGTTTCTGATGTTGCTTTGGGCTGATTAAGATAGCCAGAAAACATTTGATCGGGGGACATTTCAACAATTAATTCTCCTTCCTCACCACGGTTTACAACATCCTCGATTTCACTCCCAATTCTAATAATCCGAGTTTGGCAGTAAAAGCCTGGCCTTAATCGAACATGTTCACCCACAGGATCAGGATTATAAAGTGGGCACATTATCTCCGTGGTACCATATATATGGAAAACCTTGGAGGGCCATTCTTTGTCTATTTGGTTTAATAGATCAGGTGTAATTTCTGCGCCACCATAAAGCACAGTCCGCAAGCTTTTCATTTTTTTTAGACTATAATTAGGTGCTTGTGTGATTGCAAAATATAGCTGTGGCACAGCAAACATATAAGTAATTGAATGTTCTTCAATCATGTCGACTGCTTGTTCGGGATTAAAAGCCGATTGGACATAATAGGTCCCGTTGTAACTTAACGCAGCCAGAAAGACGCCATAAAATCCAATGGCGTGGCTTAACGGCATAAAGCCGAGCAATTTATTGTGTTTACCATGACGAAATCCAGCGTGAGTGGCGAGCCATAAAACCCGATGTTCTGTTGTTCTATGCGCCAGTTCAACGCCTTTGGGTAATCCCGTTGTTCCAGACGTATAAAAGATGAATGCAATATCTTCAGGCTTCGGCTTTGGTATAGTGCCAAGTGATAAGCTGTCGCCTCGGCAGTCAGCGTAATTTTTAGCCAACCCAATAGTTTCACCTATGCATAATACACGGTCAGAATTACCAAGGTTTTTTATAACAATTTTTGCTAAGGATTTATCTGGTAAAATTATTGCGCCTTCTATCTCGCCTAACTTTATCAATTTGCCAACTTCTTCTGGCTTTAGCCTAAAGTTTATTAGGGCAGGAATAGCGGCTAATCTCTGCAGTGCTAGGAGGGCAATTGCATGATCAAATAAACTCGGTAAAACAGTCGCAATTCTCATGCCCGACTTTACACCGCGTTTCTTAAGGCCTGCTGCAACCACATCAATTTCTTCGATAAGTTCTTGATAGGTTAATGCTCGATCACTTAGGTCATCAACTATAGCCAAATTGTTTGGTGCCCGTTGGGCTGAGAGCCACACAAGATCGTAACAGGTTTGCATGAAAACTCCTATTGACCGATTGGCAGTATTATTTGTTCTACATTGCTTTTACTTTTTTTATTTTGGAATTTTTCTAAGGCTTCAAGAAAATAAGGATGTTCAACCGATTTCATAACGTTTTGAATTTCAAACTCTGTGGCTTCTTCCAATGAGCGCCGCCAGCCCATATGAAAACTTTCTTTTGCCATCCCTTGTAAATGTGTTGGTGCAGCTGCTAATTGCTTTGCGACTTCCCAAGCTTTAGTTTTAAAGTCTTCTTCAGAATATACGGTATTAACGATTTGCCAATCGCTAGCTTCTTTTGCCGTTAGTGTACGGTTAGTGTACATCAATTCCGTTGCGCGGCGGAAACCTACAATTTTTACCAAGGTATAACTTGTTGTTGCGTCATTGGCGAGGCCAATCGTGTGCCAAGCACATAGGAATGAAGCTTTTTCGCTGGCAACAACCATATCCGCAGTAAGAGCTAATCCAAGCCCAGACCCTGCCGCTGGACCGTTGACTGCAGAAAGTACTGGCTTGGGCATCCGTACAATGCGATGAAAAATTTGATGCCACCAGAGTGCCAAGTGTCGAAAATGAGCGCTGATTTCTTTTATGTCACCTGAGATTTTTTTAACTGGAGGAATTTCCTTTAAGTTAAATCCTGAGCAGAACGCTTTACCCGTCCCCGTTAACATAACGCAGCCAACGTTAGGGTCATCTTCAGCCTTAATTAGCGCGTCTAAGGTTTCTTTTACTCCTTGGAAGTTAAGGGCATTATTATATTGAGGTAAATTAAAAGTAATTTTTCCGACACTGTCTCTTACTTCATAGAGAATACATTCATAATCTTTAGAGTTATTTTCTTTTGCCATGTTAAATATTCCTCAATCTTAAATCCGTTTATATTGGTAGTTTGTGGGGAACTCAAATACCTTTCGTTAGTGCGCCTGTAACTGGTTTTCCTGCGGTTCATTGGACAGATTAATTTTTTAATTTGTCCTTAATTTTGACCTATAACGATTTTTCTTTAATAATTTTATTTGCTTTCGTAGCCTAACGACTTCTGTTGCTAGAGTTTTAATGTTGATTTCTAATTGTTTATTTATTTCCCCCCGGTCTGCCATTTTGGCAACCACAGCCTTTAGGCGTTTTTTCGTTTTTATCAATTTTGCTTCATTTATCTTCGCTGTTTCTGTCTGCTGATTTTTGATGGAAGTATTTTTGATCCTGATGGTATTTAATTTGTTTACAAGCTGGATATTTTTAATTCTCAAATCACCAGTAATTTTCCGCTCGATGGCAAGTAATTCATCTAACACGGAGATCTCAGACTGGAGTGCTGTATTATCTTCGCCTTGCCCAGATATTTTCCTAATAACAGCACCGATTTTATTTGTAAGTGCTTCAATCTCTCGTGTTCGGGCATTATTTTGTGTGCGGACAAGATCAAGTTTGGTCCGAGTTTCATTTATGAGTTTTTGAGTATCTTCATAACTTTTGCGTGTCTCAGGATTAAAAGTATCGATTTGAGGTATTAATTCTTGAGCATAAACTAGCATGCTCCCAGTTGAGATTATCAGTAAAACCACAAATGATTTGAACAAATAATTTATCATCCAAGCCGCCATAAAATGTTTCTAATAAGCCATGATAAACTATACAGTTTAGGTATGCTATTAAAGCTTTTTGACTTGTGATTTGGGTTTGTTTTTAGCTTTTATTTATCAAATTTATAATTTTTCTGCGAATAGTACTGATAAAAAAAATAAGGGGAGATGTATTGACTACATGTCCCCTTAGTAAAATTTATATTTTTAAGGTACTAAGCAACAGCTTTATCTTTTCTGCCAATAAACTTACCTGTTTTTGCTTTGATGGATGAATGTAACTCATTTTTAATCTCAATTTTGCGTGGTTTTTTTGACTCTGGTACTTCGCGTACGAGGTCTATGTGCAACAGACCATTTTTCATCCGGGCATCTACAACCTTAACGTAGTCCGCTAAACTAAAGTTACGTTCAAACGAGCGTCCAGCTATACCTTGATGTAAATACATTCTCTCCTCTTGCGACCCGATTTCCCCTTTAATTGTAAGCTTATCTTCGGTCGCTACAATTTCAAGGTCAGATTCAGAAAACCCTGCGATTGCCATTGAAATTCTATAACTATCTTTGTCCACGGTCTCTATATTATATGGTGGGTAGGTATTTGAAGCCGTCTGATCATATGAGATCATATTGTCAAACACGCTCTGCATGTGGTCAAAACCTACAGAGTGACGAAATAAAGGTGTAAAATCATATGTATGCATCGCACATCCTCCTATAGAAGCGATATGAAAAAAATGAAATTCGCCATATTGGCCGAACTTCGTTTAAATCTCTAGGTTGGATAGGACCCTCGTTAAGGCACCCCATCGCACAGCTCTAGGATCACATTATAAGTAGTTTGTATTTTTAAATGTTCAAGGTTTGCCAATAAAAATATTGTAAAATTTGTATTTTGCTAATTACATATATTTTTAGTTCTGGTATACGTTTGCAAACTCTATAGAACACATTTGAAAAGTTACTCCCGACCAGAAAGAATCATATGACGCCCATGAGTCAACAAAGACAGTTGCTTGGCATTTTATTGCTGGTTTTAGCCATGGCACTGTTTTCCTTTAAAGACGCGCTCGTAAAAATGATGGATGGTCACTATTCACCGGTTGTGGTTATGTGGGCCCAAATGGGTTTTGCCAGCTTATTTTTTGCCCCGGTTATTACAGTTAAATATGGTCCACGCAGTTTGTGGCCACAAAACCCTTTCTTGCAGATTATGCGGGCAATTTCAGTTATTACGGGAATTGGTATGTTTTATTGGTCGATCAGTCTCATACCGCTGGCTGAGGCAACTGCTATTACGTTTGTAGCACCTTTGGTTACGACATCGTTATCGCCTCTAATGCTGGGAGAAAAAATTGGCCTACGACGTTGGATTGCTGTTTTAGTTGGTTTTGGCGGCATTTTAATTGTTTTACGCCCCGAATTTAGTGGTGATCGTCTGGGATATTTGATTGCTTTTGGTGCAGGTATTATGATTGGCGTTTTTTATACCTTTAACCGATTATTGGCGGGTAAAGCTCCCCCTTTAGTTAATCAAACCTATTCTGCAGTTATTGGTGTTCTTTTATTAACCCCCTTCATATTTTCGGTTTGGGTGCCGCTGCGTCCTGGCGATATAACACTGGTTCTGGGGTTTTGTGCTATCGCAGCACTTGGTCAGACTTGTCTCTTTACTTCATTTCTTCATGGTGAAGCCTCAATTTTAGCGCCTTTAACGCTATCACAAATTGTGTTTGCGACACTTTTTGGTTATTTGTTTTTCAATAATTTCCCAGACACTACGTCGGTTGTAGGCATCATTATAGTGATTGCGAGTGCTATTTATATTGCAATAAGAGAAACCCGAGTGCGATAGTTTTATACCTATTTGTATAATTAAGAGCCAGTATATGCGAAAATCATTTTTTAGAGGATATTCAAATGCCAGCAGATGATTCTGGTGCGGTTATTAATCCCGGCGAAGATGTTATCCGAGAACTTTTAATTGAACTACGCGAGTTATTTGGAGACAGGGTGTCAACGGCGTTGTCGACGCGCGAGTTACATGCGCGTGATTTTTCTTTTTATGATGCACTGCCGGCGGATGCGGTTGTAATGGCACGATCGACTGATGAAGTTGTTGCGATTGTTAAAGCTTGTGCTAAACATAAAGTTCCGATTATTCCTTTCGGCACAGGCACCTCGGCGGAGGGCCATCTTTCAGCACTTCATGGTGGGATATGTGTTGATGTTTCAGAAATGAACAATGTTATTGAAGTTAATGCAGAGGATATGGACGTTACTGTAGAGCCTGGAGTAACTCGCAAGCAGCTTAATGAATATTTGCGCGATACGGGTTTGTTTTTTCCAATCGATCCTGGTGCAGATGCGTCTATCGGCGGAATGGCCTCTACTAGGGCATCCGGTACAAACGCTGTGCGTTATGGTACAATGCGAGAGAATGTTTTAAGTCTTGAGGTTGTTCTATCCGATGGTCGAGTTATCCGGACAGCACGCCGTGCACGAAAATCGTCTTCTGGCTACGATCTGACTAAGATATTTGTAGGCTCTGAGGGAACTCTCGGGATTATTACAAAAGTAACCTTAAAATTATTTGGTATCCCAGAAGCGACCTCTGCGGCTGTGGTTTCATTTGATACGCTGCAAGGTGCGGTAGATGCCGTAATTTCTTCAATTCAATGGGGTATTCCAATGGCTCGGATAGAATTGCTGGATGATGTGCAGATGGCCGCAATTAATGACTACGCCGGTCTTGACTATCCAAAAAAATCTACGCTTTTTCTTGAATTTCATGGCACAGACGCCGGTGTTAAGGAGCAGGCCGAGCGTATGGCTGAAGTTTGTGGCGAATATGGTGGGAGTGATTTTTCTTGGACAGCAGACGCTGAAGAACGGGATAAGTTATGGGCTGCAAGGCATGATGCTGCTTACTCGTGCATTGCTCTTCGACCCGGGTGTTCTGTCATGGCAACCGATGTGTGTGTACCAATTTCAAGGCTCGCTGAATGTATTCTTGCGACCAAACAGGATATTGAAGACGCTGGTATAGTGGCGCCAATAGTTGGCCATGTTGGTGATGGAAATTTTCATGCACAACTTTTGATTCATCCAGATACCCGAGAAGAAGATTTACGAGTTTGCGGTGAGATTAATCGCCGACTGATTGAGCGTGCGATCTCAATGGATGGAACTTGTACGGGTGAACATGGTGTAGGCCAGGGTAAAATAAGGTATCTTAAAGCAGAACATGGGGAAGCTGTTGAAGTCATGCGGATGCTAAAAGAAGCCTTTGATCCAAAAAATATTATGAACCCTGGGAAGATGCTTGAGTTAGCTAATTAAAAGTACCTTTAATATGTATTGTCTTTTCATTTCATTTTTATAAGGATTTAAGTGTCTTCTAGATTATTATCAATTCAAGGCTTTTCGGCTGTTTTATGGGCAGCTGCGTCTTCAGGCATATTGGCTATAATGTGGGTTCTGGTTCGTCAACTTTCTAATCAATTGCATCCTCTAGAGATTACTTTCTTTGCAACGCTTTTTGGGTTTTTATTTAGTTGTTTTAGTATTCTTAAGTTTGGATTGAATATTTTTAAAACCACACGGTTAACCCATCATTTTTATCGTGGGTGCATTAATGGTGTTGCAATTTCCGCGTGGTTTACAGCGCTAACGCTTTTGACCTTAGCTGATGCTTCAGCACTAAATCTAATGTCACCTCTATGCGTGAGTATTGGCGCAGTCTTCGTTCTTAACGAACATATGGGCCCGCGTCGATGGTTTGCACTGGTATTGGGTGCGTTAGGGGCGTTGGTTGTTATTCGTCCCGGTTTTGAAGAGGTAAGTTTGGGTATTTGGTTGGTTGTAATTACTGTATTGGCTAGCGCTGGACAAAGATTATTTGGTAAATCTTTAGTTGCAACAGACAGCTCAGCCACGTGTGTTTTATATTTGACGCTTTTCATGGTTCCAGTCTCGTTTGTTGCTGCTATTTTTGTATGGAAATGGCCTACTTTTAGTGATTATTTGCATTTAATTTTGATTGGAGCCTTACTGAATTTCGGCCACTATGCCTTGATAAAGTCATTGAGTTTGGCTGACGTGAGTGCGTTAGAGCCTGTAAATTTTACACGTTTGGTATGGGGGGCTCTTTTTGGTTTTTGGTTTTTCAGTGAAGTACCAGATTTCTATACGTGGGTAGGTGGTTTCATGATTATTTCAGCGACTAGTTACGTTGCTCATCGGGAAGCACAAATTCGCAAAAAAAATTATCCATAATTTATCTCTTAACTAAATTAACAAACTCGTCTGGTTTATCATTTATAAAGGCAAGGAGGTTTTTTTCTATTATAGGCATTGCTTGTTTTACATAAATTTCACTCATACCAGCTGTGTGTGGTGTAATAATGAGATTAGGGACATCCCAAAAAGGACTATCAATTGGAAGGGGTTCCTGTTCAAAAACATCTAATCCAGCCCCAGAAATTATGCCCGATTTTAGAGCTTTAATAATAGCATTATCGTTAAGAACGCCGCCCCTACTAATATTGATTAAATAGGCAGAAGATTTCAGTGCGGCAATAACTTTGTCGTTCACCAGGTTTTTATTCTCGGGTGTCAGCGGCGCGAGAATTACGAGGTAGTCGAGATCCTTAACAGCATCTATGAGACTATTCCGGCTTCGCATTTCATCAATGTTTTCGACTTGGCGATTTGAATTAGATATACCCACTACCTTCATATCAAAGGCTTTGCAACGACGAGCGAGTGATTCGGCAATTAGACCCACGCCTAATAGGCCAATTGTTTTTTTATACAAAACCTGGGGAGGGTTTCTTTCCCAACGGTGTTTTTTTTGGTTTTCAATTAGTCGAGGAAAATTACGATTCAGAGATAGCATCATCATAAAAGCGAGTTCAGACATTTGAGGGCCATGTATGCCACGCATTGACGAAACGGGAACAGATTTACTTAATCCCGATCTGTCAGCGATGCCATCGACACCTGTACCAAGTGATTGAACAAATTTCAGGTTTTTATTGCGGTTGAAAATCATATCATTTAACCCGGGTCCAAACCCGATGAGTAAATCGCAATCATACAGGCGGTCGTGACTTTCATTGTCTTTGCTGCAAGATAGTTTTATCTCGGGAAAGAGCCTTTTTATTTCTTCTAGATAGATATCAGCGTTAAAGGCACTGATATGTATTAAAATATTTTTTTTCATCGCTATTAACCCATATTCTTGCCGAAAGTAGACGTCTACTTTTGTTTGACCAATATTTGAAAATTTTTAATTACAATATTTATAGTTAAACTTATAGAAGAATTTTTTATTATTTAAGATCCAGATAATACGAGGTATTTGGATATTCAAAATTTCATACAGTGAAAACTAACTACAATCTCTCTGGCTAATTATATTCATTCATGAAAATACATGAAAATAAACTTTTGAAGAAGGATAATTTTAAATGCCAATTAAAAATGGATCAGATTATTTAAAAACGCTCACAGAGGATCGACA
>Ga0209403_10003673_pt1 | contig 17169 bp, 13 predicted proteins | sample ArcticOcean_MG_C_8_FD_187440 | JGI IMG/M metagenome (GOLD analysis project Ga0209403, IMG submission 187440) | Marine microbial communities from western Arctic Ocean - ArcticOcean_MG_CB11_86 (SPAdes) (version 2) | ecosystem: Environmental > Aquatic > Marine > Oceanic | place: Arctic Ocean... | reverse complement strand
GTAGCGGCAATAACTACTCCATCAACAAAATTATGAAAGGCATCGCCAATCATAATGAGTGTTCCAGACGCTTCATGCACATGGCATTGGTCATCATGACAATGTCGCCAAATCACAAATTTTTCAAGTATGAAAAAGATGATGAGCCCCACAAGAACCATGAGAAGGGTCATGCGAACATCCCCAAATTCTTCCGCAGCATGTGGAATTAAACCTAAAAATGCGGCTCCCAATAATGTACCCGTTGCAAAGCTAATACATTTGGGAATAAGCCCCTTTTGGATTTCATCAGGGAAGATGAGAAATAGAGCACTAATTAATACACTTCCCACACTGCCTAATAGGCTAAAAAATATAATGTAACCTAAAACCATTTGGTCTCCTATTTAGGCATTCGTTTTAAATTTTTCTCATGAAAAATATTATCTTTTATTCCAGAATCCACTTCAATATTATCAAATTTCAAAATAGTTTGGTGATTCCGTTGTACATTTTTTACATGTAATTCTATCATGATACTGTATTCTTTTATCTGTTGATAAATTATTGATTTACTTTTGAGCAATTCCCCATTTTTATCAAATGACTCCTCTTTTACAGGGAGGTGCATATCTTTGGTAATCCAAGAAATATGTTTTGAGTATTCAGTTTTAATCCCACTGGGGACAGATTCTAAAATGTAACAATCCACATTATCAATCTTCTCTGAACCTAAAATTGAATAGGTATATTCATCTATATTCCGACTGGTCATATCTTCATAGCTCATATCAGATCCCATAAATGATTCAGATTTTTTCTTGGATGAGATTCGTCTAATCTTTTTAAAATTGGGGAGCCAGAGTTTCATATCATCATTTTTATTTTCATGCTCAATTTTCAGGTAGGCTACACCTTTATCATCTGCCGGAGCTAAAAACCAGAGAATTTGTTTTTTATTTTCATCCTTAGAATAAGATCGAATTTTGGAGGTACGCGTCTTTCCATTTTTATTGGTAAGAAGCATACTCATATTAGATTTCATATCTTTTGGCGAATCTCTATCATCCACTAATAGGGCAAGCTCAATACCTGTGAGTGCAAAGAGGAGTTGAAATAAAATACTTAATATTATTAATCTGATTATTTTCATATTTTTCTCATTTATTATATAGATGATTTTTAAAGATTTCTATAATTGTTGCCAATAATGTGAGCGTACCTAATGATGTTGAAATCATGGCAAAAACCATGAGGCCACCCATGTAATTTAAGGGAATTAATGCCGAGAATAATAGTGCTGCGAATCCCATATTTGATGCCACATCAAGAAGAATGGGATATCCCACATCTTCAGTGGTTTTTACGCTCACTTCTTCTAAACTATACCCACGACGAGCATTTCGACGAAATTCTGCAATGTAATGGATGGCAAAATCCACACCAACTCCAATAATTATGGAGGTGAGTAATGCAGTCATATGGCTCAAGTGAACTTCAAAATGTCCCATAAGTCCAAAATTTAAAATGATGGCAGAAACCAGTGGTATGACTGAAAGCAGTCCCCACCGAACGGAGCCAAAAAATATCCATGCGATGATGAAAATAATAATGATGGATAATCCAATACTCATAAATGATGAACGTACAACTAAATCAACGAAATCACGTAAGAAAACGACCATCCCTGAAATTTTAATTTCTAAATCAGAAGTAACATTCTCCTCAATGAATGATTCCAATTCTGCCACCATTTCAACAGACTCTTTGGTAGAAATTGAATTAAGTAGCGAGGTAATGAGTCCGGTTTCATAATCATAATCTACCAGAGAATTAAAGTCGTCAGGGTCGCCCGACATGCTATACATTGTGAATAGATTATTTACTTTTCCTCGTGTTTCAGGTATGGTTTCAAATTTTGGGTCATCATCCATAACTACTTTATGCATGCTTTTGATAACATCTGCAATAGAAATGGAAGTATTGGATTGAGGAAATGATTCAGCCTTTTCTTGAATCAACAACATATCATTTAATACATGGGGGTCTTTCATATCTCCAGTAGCTTTAAAGAGTAAACTCATAGAGCCCGTTAATTCTTTATCTATAAATTCAGAGCTCTCTCGAATGGGATTCCCAGGTTTGAAAAATTTAATCACATTCACTTCTACATTGACTTTCCAAAGACCGAATGAAACGATGAAAACTAAGACAGCCCCAAAGGTTAATACTCGTTTTGGAACCATTAGAATTTTTTGCCCTAATTTTTCTATCCATCTTTCTAAATAGCTACTTTGTGATAATGCAGCAGAATTTAAGTCCCATTTTTTTAAAACTATAATGGATGGAAGGATAGTTATGGATAATATCCATGCCCATAAAATTCCAAAAGCAATAGCAATTCCATATCCCATCATATGTTTTATTGGAGAGGAGATTAGTGTCATAAATGCCACAGCAGTTGTGAGTGATGTTAAAAATATAGGTAGAAATAATGCATTTAAAGAGGTGGTTACCGCCTCATTAACATTCCTCTTTTTTCGGACCTCTCTGAAAAATCGGGTAATAAAATGAACACCGTCAGAATTTGCAATAGTGAGTAAAACAATAGGCATGGAAGTGTTCATCATTGAAAAATGGAAATATTCGATGCCGGTTAAATGAAAAATCCACCCCATGGATCCCAGCATACTCACCATAGACATCATGATTATCAGCAACACCATGGCTACTGCTGAAATATTACGGAGATTGGCCAATAGCATAATCACCATAATAATGATGCCAATTCCCATAAGAGAGGAAACATCTTTCTGAATAATTCCTGGAACCACACCGGTGATGTATGAATTCCCTGCATAGTGAACTTCATAATCAGTTAATAGTGAATCGGTTACTGCTAAAACATCTTTTGTAAATAGGGTAACTTCATTATCTATGGGTCGTACCGCTACGCTCATGAAGTCACCACTTCGTCCAATAACTCTTGCTTTTATATCAGGATTTTTATCTAAATATATTTTGATATCTTGAATTGCTTCAGTTGAAAGAATCCTATTGGGTTGCAGATCATCAACTTCCATAAAACCATCATCAGAATCCATACGATTCATGGTAGAAATAGAAATGACTTCATCAACGTAAGGTGATTTTTCTATGAGTTCAGTTAAATCCCAAACGGTTTTGAAACTTTCTTGATGATATATAGATTCCCCTGAATTTCCAAAAGCAATAAACATTATTTCAGATGAGCCAAATTCAGCTTCAACTTCCTCCCAAACACGTCGAGATTCAATTTCTTTGGGTAACATATTCATGATATTATCATCTATAACTAACCATTTTAGACCATAGGCAAATAGGATGGTAAATAGAACATTCACAATAATTAATCTTTTGGGATGTGTTAAGACTTGCTGTGATAACCAAGACTTCATGGGGTACTTCCTTTAATTTGTTGGTAATATTTTTGACCATCTTCACTGAGCAATCCACCAGAAACCATCTCTACAAATGCAGGAAGCACTATTTTGGGGAGGAGTGAATTTTCCATAAAAAACTCAGGTTGAAAAGTGGAATTAATGATATTTGTATAGATGGTAGCGATGAGGTCAATATCTAAATTTTCTCTCACCAATCCTTTTTCTTGTGCATTTTTTAATATAGAGTAAAAATCTTCTCGTCTGTTTAGACGAAAGTTTTCAATTCGTTTCCACATTTTAGGATATCGGTTCTTCAATTCACCAATTTGTTCAATTTTTAACTTGGCAGTGGAATTATAGAATATATTCATTACCCCTAAAAATTGCTGAATGGGGTTGGAATCACTTTCCATTACTGTTTTAATTTCAGCTTCAATTTGAGATAAACGAAACGAAACTATCTTATCAATGAGGGCTTCTTTTGTGGGGAAAAATTTATAGATAGTCTTCTTGCTCATGCACAGACATCCCGCTAAATTTTCTACGGTAAACGCCCGTACCCCATCAGTGATGAGTCGCTCAAATCCATGGTTGAGTATGATTGATTCTTGTGTGCTTTTATTGTTTTCCATAGGAAACGTTATTCGTTTAAATCGTTTCCAATTTAAGGAGATTATTATACACCAGCAAAATATTTTTTTAGTTATCTACGTTTATAATCTTCGTAATTTTTCGCCAGTAATTTCCAGTTAATTTAGAGAAGATGTTATGCAAAGATTAAGTTGAATGGTGGATGCTATATTGGGCTAAGGTAGTTTTATAAAATATTAATTTTTTAAAAGTTTTTACAGGAGAAAGTATGTACACATCAGTTGATCAATTTATGGAAACGGTGATTAACAAGAATCCCGCTGAGCAGGAATTTCATCAGGCGGTAAAAGAAGTGGTAGAATCAATTTGGGATTATTTAGAAGAGAATCCTCATTATCTCCATCATAAAATTTTAGATCGAATAGTTGAACCCGAACGCGTTATCATGTTTAGAGTACCATGGCGTGATGACCAAGGGAATGTGAATGTAAACCGTGGATTCCGTGTAGAATTTAATTCAGCAATTGGACCGTATAAAGGGGGGCTTCGGTTCCATCCATCCGTTGATTTGGGAATATTAAAATTTTTGGGATTCGAGCAAATTTTTAAAAATAGCTTAACCACACTCCCCATGGGTGGCGGTAAAGGGGGCTCAGATTTTGACCCTAAAGGTAAATCTGATAATGAAATTATGAGTTTTTGCCAATCATTTATGAGTGAGTTATTTAGACATATTGGCCCGAATACAGATGTTCCTGCTGGAGATATTGGTGTAGGTGGCCGTGAAATTGGATTCATGTTCGGACAATATAAACGACTCTGCAATGAATTCGCAGGTGTTCTAACTGGTAAAGGATTAAATTGGGGGGGGAGTCTAATTCGGCCTGAAGCCACCGGCTATGGAGCCGTCTATTTTGCAAAAGAAATGTTGAATGAAAAAGGCGATAATTTTAAAGGTAAAACAGTTGCCATTTCAGGGTCAGGAAATGTGGCACAATTCGCCATTGAAAAAGTTATTCAATTGGGTGGGAAAGTGGTAACCCTTTCAGATTCCACAGGATCAATTTATGATGTAAATGGTATTGATGGAGAAAAACTTCAATTTATCATGGATTTAAAAAATAAGAAACGGGGTCGTATTAAAGAATACGCTGATAAGTATGGCTGTGAATATTGGGCAGATAAACGACCGTGGGGTGCCAAGTGTGATGTGGCAATCCCCTGCGCTACCCAAAATGAGATTAATGCTGATGAAGCTCAACTACTCATAAAAAATGGCTGTTTGTGTGTAGTAGAAGGTGCCAACATGCCCACTGAACCAGAAGCAATTGAGATATTTTCAGAAAAGGGTGTTCTGTTTGGACCGGGTAAAGCAGCCAATGCAGGTGGCGTTGCTGTATCTGGTTTGGAGATGAGTCAGAATAGTATGCGTTTGAATTGGAGCCGCGAAGAAGTGGATGCCAAACTAAAAGACATTATGAAGAATATCCACAGCCAATGTGTAAAATATGGTAAATCTGGCGATTCAGTAAACTATGTAAAGGGTGCAAACATTGCCGGTTTTATAAAAATAGCTGATTCAATGCTTGATCAAGGTGTGGTATAGATTAGGTTTAGTTTTAAGAAAATAGTTAATAATAAAAAAGCCCCTCGGGGCTTTTTTATATTCCAGAAGAGAGTTCTTCATCCATTTGTTCTTGCTTGGGTGGTTTGGGTTTGAGAATTAAACCTTCACCCTTACTTCCATCAATACGTACAAATAGTGGATGTTCAAGTTCTAATAATCGTAAATGAGTGGTACGTTCTTTTTCAGTAAAATTAGCTAACCAATCCCAATCTACATTTTTCTCGTGGTCACGTTTCGAGATGGTGAAATAGCCAATTTGTAAACTGGTTACATTCTGAAAAAAATGACTTCCAAATGAAGGGTCAGGATTCAGTTTATCCAAGCCTACTTCAACAATTACCTTGGCATTGGCAATTTGCCGCCAGTTTACAGGTATGCCTAACCATGGGTCAGAACTACCCCAACGCCCTGGACCAATAAGCATATATGGATTATCTTTGCCTAAATTTTTATTTAATGATTCAATTTCTTTTGCAATTTCACGAGTCTTACTCCGATCAAACGAATAGGGATCTACATAAATAATATGTTTGATTTGCTGATTAATACCATCGCCCAATACTAAATCACTCTTACATAAAATATCTTCTGGTGATTCTTCCGTAAGTAAATCAGCGGTTTGCATCCCCCCAATAACCATGGGCTTAATTTGTAATAAACAGAATTCATCTGGTGTATCTTTGTCATCATAAAGGTTCACCGCAAATTCAATTTCTACTGGGCAACCTAATGCAATTGTCCCTAATTCTAAAAGTCTGTTAATTATTTCAGCAAGCGGTATTCGTTTATATTTCAGTATGGATGCAAATGTGAGTACGCGCGTCCCATCATATTTTAGAGAATCACGTATCACATTATCATCACTGCAAACCACAGAGGAAAGGTGCTTTAGAACGCCATCCGTTTCCGCATCATTGAGTAAAAAAGATTTTAAATTTTTTGATTCGCCACCAGTTAGAGGGCTTTCTCCATTATTTAAATTTAAAGCAAAAAATTCATGTTGTGAATTTTGAACCGTTGATCGAATAGAATAATATTGGGGTAAAATATTAGGATACTTGGGTGAAAAACGGAGTGACTTACCGCCATCTACAATGGTTCTCCCAAATCCCAGCGCAACAAAGGCAATACCTTCATCTCGTTTCATATATGATACCGGATAATAATTGTATGACTGAGCCACTCCTGAAAATGTGGGATAGAATCGTTGACCTTTTTGTTGACCAATTAGCTCCATAATAATGACGGCCATTTTTTCTTCTTCGTGGCGTTGGATTATATTGTCCATCATCGATTTTGGCTCTTGGAAAAACGTAGATGCAAATACCCTTTTTATGGCTTCACAAACCTGACTTAATCGCTCCTTTAGTTCCTCATGAGAGTTAGGTAACATAAACGTAGAGTACATGCCCGCCAGAGGTTGATATTGCGAATCTTCCATTAAGCTTGATGATCTGATGGCGAGAGGATAATTAACCTCCTTTAAATACTCTTTTAGTGAATGAACTAACTCTCGAGAAAGCCTACCTTTAAGAAAGGTTTTTGCTAATTTTTTATTATTCTTTGAGCTTAATGCCACTTCCCAAAATTGATTTACTTCCATAAAACGATCAAATTCATCGGTACCAATTACAGCAATTTTGGGGACTCTGACTTTTATATCAGGAAATTTATTGGCTAACTTTGTTTCAGATAAAGATAGATTAGCAAATGCCAACCCTCGAGCCTTACCCCCTAATGACCCAGAGCTAATTCTGAGGAAGTTGGCAGAACGAGTTCCAGATTTAACTTTATAGTCGACGACTTGCGCGGACCTATTTTCTTTTTGAAATTCTTGAATAAGACGAATATGATTTTGTCGTCGTTCTTCTAATGTTTTGAAATCAGACTTTTTAATTTCTCGAAATTGGGTGGCAAGAGAGAGTTCTCCTCTGGCTGCAAGCCAGTTTGAAAAGTGGTTATTGGAGGCATGATAGTCTAATGATTCTTCAGAAATATTCTGAAGAATTTCACAGAGTTCCATAATACTGGTGGCGCGTCCAATCTCAACACCGTCAGAATTTCTAAAGACAAAATCACCAAACCCAAAATTGAGTACCATAAATTCTCTTAAATCTTGGAAGAGTGTTGGCGAGTTTTTCTCCAGTAATAATACAGAGAGATTTTTGGCTTCTTGCTCTAATCCTTTTTCATTTGATTGAAGGACGATAGGCATTGTTTTTTCTACAGAACGGACAAATTTTGCAAATTTGATTCCTGCATTGGGATTCATTTTCCCATTTTCAGGGAATCGAATATCAGAAATGATACCCAAAATATTCATACGATAGCGTTTGAAATATTTTTCCGCTTCTTCATAATTTTTAGCCAATAACATTTTGGGTCGAGCTCTCATGTGGAGCAAGCGGTGTGTATTGTTTAAACTTTTATCCATCAATAATTTAGTATGATACACGATTTCTTTATAAATCATGGGAAGCAGATTAGAATAATATCGAGGCGTATCCTCAATGACGATTATGGCACGAACATTACCTTTTCTGATATCCCGCTTTATATTTTTTTTATCTTCATAATATTTGATAATGGCGGGGAAAACGCTGGAGTTTCCCGTCCACATGAATACACTGTCGATAGAATCATCATAATGTTCAGGAAGTTGCTTGATTTCAGACTCATCAAATGCCAGCAAAATGATGGGTTTATTTGGATACAGTTCTTTTACTTTTTTCCCGAAAGAGATGGGGTCCATATCTGAAATTCGGAGCATAACAATAACTAAATCATAGGGTCGTTTTGAAAGAAGTTCCAACGCAATTCCCGCCGTTGCCGCTCTCCAAACCCGAGGGGCATAACTGAGATTCATCCCTAAATATTCATGGAGAATTTGTTCTGTTAGACGACCATCTTCTTCTAATATGAATGAATCGTATGGACTTGCCACCATGAGTATTTCATGAACACGATGGAGCATGAGGTCCTGGAATTGTAATTCTTGAGATTGAACATTTTGAAGGTCAAATAAATTATCCATGGTTTAAATTTTTTCTTTCCGCGTCAGTATCTGCCAAAACATTACAAAATCACCCATTAAGCTATAAAATGGATATTCAAATGTAGCGGGTTTATTTTTCTCAAAGAAAAAATGACCCACCCATGCAAATCCATAACCTATTAATGGAATATACAATAGGTCCATTGGTGAATTAACATAAAATATTAGCAGGAGGATAATGATACTGGTTCCAATAAAATGGAGCAATCTACAAATTGAATTTTGGTGTTGGGATAAATAAAAAGGGTAGAACTCCCAAAATGTGTTATATTTTTTAGATTTCATTTTTTATATACTCATGTGGTAAATAGGTTTTAGTTTTCACCTGTAAATCTAACATGAGTTATATTTCTTCCACAATAAATCAGTCAGAGGTAATCATGACAAAGTCCCAAGGCCATTATGCGAATTTACGCAAACGTTTTCTTCAAAATGATATCGATGGATTTCTTGATTATGAGGTAATCGAATTATTGCTAAAATTAGCAGATAGCCGTCGTGACCAAAAAACTACAGCCAAACGATTAATCAAAATTTTTCAATCCCTAAAAGGTGTATTGGAAGCGTCACCTATTCAGCTTGAAAAAATTGATGGCGTGGGCCCCGCTAATATTTTTGGAATTAAATTAGTCCATTCTGTATCGCGACGGTATTTGAAATCCCAAATGTTAAATCAAAATGTGATTAGTTCTTCAACAGATATAAAAAATTATTTAATTCATACATTGAGAGATAAGAGCCGTGAAAATTTTGGTATAATTCTTTTGAATGGTCGAAATGAAATTCTTGATTTTGTAATCATTTTTGAGGGCACTTTAACATCCAGTGCGGTTTACCCTCGTGAGGTTATCAAGATAGTCTTAGAGCGAGATGCCGCCGCCGTCATACTTGTTCACAATCATCCGTCAGGTAATCCCAATCCATCAAAAGAAGATATTTCTATCACCAAACAACTTTCAGATGCTTGCAAACTCATTGATGTTCATGTCCATGATCATCTCATAATTGCAGGAAATGAAATAACCAGTTTGGCCGATAAAGGGTTAATGGGGTGAAGGGATGCTGGGTCTAATGAAAATAATTTAACACTAATTTTGTAAGATTCAGGGGGTTTCCATCAGTTTGCTGTATAATAATTTAGAATCCATTATCTGCCCAACTTATAAAATTTCATCTCCCGGTTCACAACCTTCATTGAAAAAAATCCTTAATTGCATTCCCGTAACCTACCATTGAATGACAAGTATCGTTTTCATCATCACCTGGACCCGCACCCAACAAACATCAATAAACCAACTAAACTTAAAATTATATTTTTCATATTTATATTACCTTTGTTGATTTCTTTCTCTTACAGTGTAATATACTTTGTTCACGCCTTCCCCGATTTTCCACCACTAAAACTATTAATATCTATTCCAAATTGTGTGGCCGCTGTGGACCATTTAGAATGATTGGGCATCTTGAAAATATGCTTATAGTTTGCAGGCATGATGAGCCAATCACCATCTTCTATTTCTCGTTCTAATTGACCTTGTCCCCATCCAGAATAACCCAATGAAAAAAGATAATCTTCAGGACCATTATCATTAATAATATCTTCGATAATTTTATTATTAGATGTGAGTTTTACTTCTGATGTAATTTTCAATTCACCCTCAGATTTGTAACTTGAATCATGGAGGATGAGTCCCATATCAACGGCAACGGGTCCACCTAAATAGATTTCGGGGTGGGGCATAATTTGGGATAGCCCAGTTTGGGTCAAAATATCTTGAACATTTTGCGATGGCATGGTTTTATTTACAATCACACCCATTGCACCCTCACTATCATGTTCACAAATATAGACTAGACTTTTCTGAAAAAAGGGATCAGTCATGTGGGGCATCGAAATGAGGAAATGATTAGAGAAGTTGTCCATAACGTGGTAGAATTTAAACATGAATTTAACATTAAAAAAGATAGAAATGCCATTAGATTGGGAATTATTTGAAGCTGAATTTGTTGATCGCCCCAATCGGTTTTTAACTCGTGTAAAATATAATGGTGAGATAGTAGAGAGCCACTTGCCCGATCCCGGGCGATTAAAGGAATTATTGATTCCTGGGGTAACCTTGTTGATAAAAAAAGAGGGTAATCCGAATCGGAAAACAAAGTTTTCAACGCAGGCAGTATATTTGGGTGATCAATTAATTTCTCTAAATTCATGGCTACCGAATCAATTTGTAGAATTTTTATTGAAAGGTAAGTCTATAGATTTTTTGGAGGAATGGGCTTTCATTCGACGAGAAGTCCCATTTGGGAAACATCGGTTTGATTTTTTACTTATGCGAAACGAAAAGCCCCTTTATGTAGAAGTAAAGTCGGTGACTTTGGTTGAGGATGGCATAGCAAAATTTCCTGATGCGGTTACCGAACGGGGAAAACGTCATGTAGAGCATTTGGCTGAAATGACAAAAGATGGTATAGATTGCTTGGTGCTTTTTGTAGTTCAGCGGTCAGATGCAAAAATTTTCCAACCCCAGTGGGAACGGGATCCCAAATTCGCAACAGCATTGTTGAAAGCGCATAATGAAGGGCTTAATATCAAGGTGATTCAGGCAGATATTCAAAAATTAAAAATGGTATTTTGCGGAGAATTGCCATTCAATCTTGAAGTATAATTTTTTATCCTTCATATTATTTGAAACTACCTAATTGTCGTAAATTTTGGCTCCCATGAAACCACTGATTTCAATATCAAGTATATTATTTTTTTTATCCTGTGCGGCGCAAGCACCAGCAATGGGTGGCCCCAAAGATATTACAGGGCCTACACTTGTATCCGTTATGCCCATGGATGGTTCAACTAATATTACTCCCAATACTAAAATTGTATTTGAATTTGATGAAGTTATTGATCCCACGTCCGTAAAATCATCAATTTTAATTTTGGGATTTGAAGAATTTTCATTGAAAATACGGGGCCATAAAATTACGATTGAACCTAATTCTACATGGCCTGAAAGTAAAGTCATCGAAATTAATATGTCCAGAAGGATTAGAGATTATCAAAATAATACAATGGCACAAGGTCATCAATTTATTTTTAGTACCGGAGAAAGTATCCCTGAAGGTTCAATAGCGGGGGAATTAGACGGTTATAATCCAGATGAGATAACTCAATTATTACTTTTTACATGGCCAATTTCAGATTCGTCAACGGTAGTAAAAATAGTGGAATCAGATTCAGATGGTAGATTTAAATTTTTATATCTTCCCTCAGACAAGTATTTAATTTTTGCTACTGAGAGTAGGTCCACAGATCCGTCAATAGCTATCTCTAAAAATAGATATGGGATGATTCAAAGTCGATATATACCTATTGAAGGTAATCAACATCAAAAGATTCATATTTATATGGATGAGCCCATTCAACGCAAAAAAATAGTTAGTGTGAATCAAGTGAATCCACAATTTGGCTATATTGAATTTTCAGATGGTTCAAAAGATGAAGTTTTATTCTCAAGCTACAAACATTGTACAATTGTAGAAGATACGCTCAACATATCATTTGATACAGAAAATAGATTAGAACGATATTCTATCGGGCCACAATCATTTTTGTTTGAGGCGAAAATAGATACTATTCCCCCTATAGTAGCCAGTAAATATTGGGATGAGAAAGAGTTTACACTCCGTTTTTCAGAACCCATTCAGCTTGCAGATTCGATTTATTTTGAGTCTAAAATAGATTCTATGTGGAACTCAATCTCATTTAGTATCGTTGATGATAGGGATATTCATTTGTCTATTGGTGAGGAAGATAAAATCCGTTTTTGGGGTACGCATATTACGGATTTGTATAATAATCAATTTCAGGATTCATTGGTAGAGATCTCCATTTCGCAAAAAGTTCTTCCAGAAGAAAAGACGGTTTCCGGTGGTAATGTAAACGGAATGGTAGAATATAATTTTATTAATGAAATTACAATAGTGGCACAAAATATAACTTCCACTGAATCAACTTTTATATATTCAGATAATGGTGAGTTTAATTTCAATAATTTAGAACCCGGAAAATATATATTGAAGGCTTTTGAAAATAAGAATGAGATAAATTCAGAGATATATTTTTCGGGGGTGTGGAATCCATACAAAACAGCTGCAACTTATGGAATATATGGTGATACTTTAGATGTACGCTCTCGATGGGATATTGAGGGTATAAATTTTAAAATGGAAAATTTTATACAGGAGTAAATTAAATTGTTTCATGTAATAATGGCGGGTGGTTCAGGAACTCGTTTCTGGCCTAGAAGTAGAAAAGATCACCCCAAACAACTTATTGATTTAATGGGTCAGGGTACACTTATTCGCCAAACAGTTGATCGAATTAAAGAATTAGATACGGCGAATAAAATTTATATTGTGGCATCAGATTTTTTATGCGATAAAATTAAAGCAGAAATTCCTGAGATACCAGAGTCAAATTTCATTAAAGAGCCATCGGGTAAAAATACTGCACCAGCCATTGGTTTAGCTGCGCTTCACATTTATAAGAAAGACCCTAAAGGCGTAATGGCAATTTACCCTGCTGATCATCTGATTCAAGGAAAAGAGAAATTTAGGGATATCATGAAATCTGCTGAAACATTCGCAGAACAGGAAAATGTACTTATGACAATTGGCATCAAACCCACTTACCCTGCAACAGGTTATGGTTATATCCAGTATGGGTCAAATGGGAATTCAAGTATTGAAAATGTATATAAAGTAAAAACTTTTGCTGAGAAACCCCATAAAGATGCTGCTATAAACTTTTTTGAGAGTGGTGAGTTCTTATGGAATTCAGGTATTTTTGTATGGAAAGCCGAACAGATTTTACTCGAAATGAAAACACATATGTGTGAACTCCACGATTCATTGGATGTGATTTTTGATGCGATGGATTCACCCCAATATGATATTGTTCTTGATCGAGAATGGGAAATAATTACTCCCGAAAGCATCGATTATGGCATCCTGGAAAAAGCTGAAAATGTTTTTACCGTGAAGGCTGATTTTGGATGGAGCGACTTAGGAACATGGGATTCTTTATTTAAGGCCTTTGATAAAAATGAACAAGGCAGTATTCATGACGGTGAGGTGGTAACCGTAGATTCAAAAAATAATCTGGTAATTAGCCCAAATCGGTTGACAGCATTAATTGGGGTCGAAGGTTTAGTTGTGGTAAATATGATGGATGTTACTTTAATTATGCCTCAGTCTGAATCAGAAAAAGTAAAGACCATTGTAAAAATGTTAGAATCCATGAAAAAAGAGGATTACCTATAAAATCGGCACGAATATATGAAGAATTTGAAATTTTAGCCGAGCAGCTAGAGATCAAAATTATTCAGGGAAAGGGTATTTTCAATGGGGGTTATTGTACTCTAGAGAATGAACCGGTTATTGTGTTGAATAAAAATAAACCTTTGGAACAACGAATAAAAAAATTAGCTGAAATATTTTCAAAGTTAGATATTTCCAATCTTTCAATGAAGCCAATAATTAGAGAAAAGATTGATGCAGAAAGAACATCCACACTCTTTTAATTAACGTTTGCATCATTGAGTTAAAAATAGTATTTTAATCCCCCCGATAAGGGATTGTGAAAAAGATGACTCAATTAAATAATCAACATATTGCGAAAGTTAAATGCCTAATTTCTCAAGGGTCTTTGGGCAAAAACAAAATTTGATTCAAATTAAAATCCGATGGATAACATCGGATTTTTGTATTTATAAGGGAGATTCAACATGAAAGAATATTCTACAAAAAATATTATCAACTTAGCATTGGTTGGACACTCGTCTTCTGGCAAGACTATTTTGACTGAGGCCATGCTATTGAATGCAGGTGTGATTCAAAAAATGGGATCTGTTCAAGAGGGTACCACCACGTCAGATTATCATGATTATGAGATTGAAGACCAACATTCTATTTCCCTCTCACTTTTAAATTATGAATGGTTAGATAAAAAGTTTAATGTATTGGATGCTCCAGGTTTGTTGGATTTTCAGGGTGAGTTACGATCAGCATTAAGAGTTGCCGATTTTGCAGGCATTGTGGTGAATGCGGCACATGGCATTGAAGTGGGGACAGAAGTTGCATGGGATTCTGCCCACAAGGAATTAGATGTTCCTCGATTATTTATTGTGAATATGATAGATAATTCACAGTCTGATTTTGATAAAGTATTATCACAATTGCAAGAACGATTTGGCCGAACAGTTTTCCCATTTATGATTCCCATTCAAGAGGGTGAAGGATTTAATCAAGTTGCAGATGTATTAAGAAAAGAGATTTTTACATTTAAGACCGATGGCTCAGGAAAATATGAAGAAACTGAAGCCGATGGTGATTGGGCAGAAAAATTAAATTCATTACATAATGAGCTTATTGAATTAATTGCAGAATCTGATGACTCCCTTCTTGAGAAATTTTTTGCGAATGGAGAGCTTACCGAAGATGAACTTCGTAGTGGATTACATTCTGCATTTATGAATGAAGGATTGATTCCTGTATTTTGTACGTCGGGGCAAAATAATATTGGTGTGCAACGAATGATGGATATCCTTGCAAGATATGCTCCTTGCGCCGCAGATTTTGAAAAAGTAATTGGAACTAAACCGGGAAGTGATGATGAAATATATCATGGATCGACTATTGATGATCATGTGGCAGCATTGGTATTTAAGACCATGAGTGAAGCTCATTTGGGTGAGCTTTCATTTTTTAGAGTGTACTCAGGAACGGTGAAACCTGGAGATTCATTACTAAACACGACGCGCGATCAATCTGAAAAAATGCGCCAAATTTTTTACATGAATGGTAAAAATAAGAAAGAAGCATCCCGATTAATTGCAGGGGATATTGGCGCCGCATTAAAAATGAAAAATACCCATACCTGTGATACCTTGGCATCCACTGCAAGCCCCATAATTTTACCCACAATAAAATTTCCTACTGCAAATATGAGTATTGCGGTCCACCCCCAATCACGAGGTGATGAAGAAAAAATTGCAAATGGATTATCAATTATGCATGAAGAAGATCCCACATTTGAGTATCGTGTGGACTCAGAATTAGGGCAGACAATTGTTTCGGGTCAAGGTGAAGCACATCTGAAGCAAGTACTTCATAGAATTGCATCTCGGTTTGGTGTGGAAATTTCACAAGAAAAACCAAAAATTCCATATCGCGAAACAATCACCGCTAATTCTAGTGCGAAATATCGACATAAAAAGCAGTCTGGTGGTTCAGGCCAATTTGCAGAAGTATGGATGAAAATCACGCCAGCTCAACGGGGTAAGGGTATTGATTTTAAACATTCCCTTGTGGGGCAAAGTGTAGATAGAAGTTTTGTACCTTCTGTAGAAAGAGGTATTGATACGGTGTGTACCGATGGCATCCTTGCGGGCTGTAAGGTGGTGGATGTAAAAATTGATTTTTATGATGGGAAAATGCATCCTGTAGATTCAAACGATATGGCTTTTCAGATTGCAGGAAAACATGCATTTACGGATGCATTTAATGAAGCACGACCCAAACTTTTAGAACCCATTTATAAGATTCAAGTTAAGATTCCTGAAGACGCAATGGGCGATATTATGGGGGATATCTCTTCACGAAGAGGTCGTGTGGGTGGCATGGAGGCCGATGGTCATTTCCAGATAATTAATGCTGAAGTACCTCAAGCAACCATGCAAGATTACTCTACGGCATTGCGATCTATGTCCAGTGGGCGAGGTATGTTTAAACAGGAGTTTTCACATTACGAAGACATGCCTACAATCGAAGCTGAGAAAGTAATTAGTCACTATCAATCTGAACGCGCATTGGGGCATTAATGGAACAATTATGGGCACCTTGGAGAATGGACTATATCAAACGTACGGATACACCGCCATCGGATTGTGTCCTCTGTGATAAGCTGAATGATGCGGATGGTTTATTGGTACATAAAGGCGAACGGGCCTATGTGATGATGAATTTGTATCCATACAACAATGGGCATGTGATGATTTCACCCATCCATCATATTTCAGATTTTGATGAGCTCCCCGTTGAAACTCAAACGGAGATAATGAATTTAGCCACCACACTCATGCGGTTTATGCGAAAAGAAATGAATGCTGAAGGATTCAATATGGGGGCAAATATTGGTAAGGCTGGAGGTGCAGGGATTGATGAACATTTTCACTTTCATGTGGTTCCCCGTTGGAATGGTGATACTAATTTTATGCCAGTGTTAGGACATACCAAAGTTCAAGTTGACGGTTTGAAAGAAACCTGTGAACTTCTAAAAAAAGCTTTCTAATTTTTTAAAAAATATTCCCACCCAATTCGTAAATAGGTTTAAATTTTCAGGCTGTATTCATCAGCATTTTTCCGGTATAGCTCAGTTGGTTAGAGCAGCGGACTGTTAATCCGCGTGTCCGAAGTTCGAGTCTTCGTACCGGAGCAGA
>Ga0209403_10003672_pt1 | contig 17183 bp, 13 predicted proteins | sample ArcticOcean_MG_C_8_FD_187440 | JGI IMG/M metagenome (GOLD analysis project Ga0209403, IMG submission 187440) | Marine microbial communities from western Arctic Ocean - ArcticOcean_MG_CB11_86 (SPAdes) (version 2) | ecosystem: Environmental > Aquatic > Marine > Oceanic | place: Arctic Ocean... | reverse complement strand
GGTCTTGGCATTGATCTATAATGAGCTATTCCTACAATTTTTCCCTCTAATTCATAACAAATACCTTTAACAACATGGTTTTTATCGTGAATCCAGTTCCAAACAGAATCTAAAATCTCCGCATTCATAGGAACTTTGTAGAAATTAGCATATCCTTTATATAATTCTGACCAATTTTCGAAGTCACTTGGTTTAAAATCTCTTATCATTTTTTTAAATTATTACTATTGACTTATAAAATCACTTATTATATTACTAACGATAATTAATGGTTATCAATAGTAATACATATGAATACGTTAATAACTGATATAAAAGCTTTACACGAAGAAACGCTTAATAACCTAAAGAGTTCTAAGGCAATTAATACTATAAGAGCTTACAAGTCAGATTTTAAAGATTTTGGAGCTTTCTGTGCCAAAAATAGTTTTAAAATTCTTCCTGCAGAACCAAAAACGGTTTCGCTTTACTTAACAAGCCTGTCAATGAAAGAAGCAAAAATGAGCACTTTAAGACGTAGATTGGTTTCTATAGGCGTGATTCATAAACTAAAAGGGCATTATCTTGATACAAAACATCCTATAATAATAGAAAATCTAATGGGCATAAGTAGAAAAAAGGGTAATTATCAACTTGGTAAAAAACCTATTCTAATCAATCAGTTAAAAGCAATAATTAATGTAATAGATAACAATAAAAAAAAAGAAATAAAAAAAATAAGAGATAAAACAATAATTCTAATTGGGTTTGGCGGAGGGTTCAGAAGAGCTGAGTTAGTTTATATAGATTTTGAAGACTTGGAATTTGTAACTGAAGGAGTTAAAATTATTATAAAAAGGTCTAAAACTGATCAATTCGGAGAGGGAATGATTAAGGGCATCCCCTACTTTTCTAATAAAACTTTCTGTCCAGTTTTACATCTAAAGAAATGGATTGATCTATCTAGCATTAAGTCAGGACCTTTATTTAGAAAATTTAACAAAGGTTATGGCTTAAGCAATAAAAGATTAACAGATCAAACAGTAGCCTTGCTTTTAAAAGGCTATCTAACAGACGCAGGCATTGAAAATAAAAATTATTCAGGCCATAGTTTAAGATCAGGTTTTGCTACAGCATCTGCTGAATCTGGTGCTGACGAAAGAAGCATCATGGCAATGACAGGTCATAAAACAACTCAAATGGTCAGAAGATATATAAAAGAAGCCAATTTATTTAAAAACAATGCATTAAATAAAATTAAATTATGAAAAGAGTAATTGTAAGACTTGGAAATGGATTAGGAAATCAGCTATTCACATATGCAGCTGCATATACATTTGCAAAAAAAAATAATGCCAAATTATATATTGATAATGAGAGTGGTTTTTATAAAAGAAATAAATATGAGTTGCACAACTTTTGTTTAAGTGCACCCATAGCTGAAAAAAAAGATAAGTTCCTTGGTTTTTTTGGCAAATTAAAAAGGAAATTATTAATAAAATTACCCAAACTCAATTATAACAAAAAATTTTTAATAGAGAAAAAAAACAAAGATAAATTAACAAAATTTGACCCGGATCATTTAAATATTAATTTTAATAATAATTTATATTTTGAAGGTCATTATCAGTCTGATAAGTATTATAAATCAGAAATAAAAAATATTTTAAAAGAGTTGACATTTAAAAATAATATAAAAAACCAATCAAATGACTTTATAGAAAAAATAAAAAATAGTAATTCTGTATCTATACATTTAAGACAAAATAAATTTTTATTAAGCGAAAATCACAGAAATATAAAAAAATTAAATGCTGATTTTTTAAATAATAATATTAACTTAATAAAAAGAGGAATAGAATTTTTTGATAAAAAAATAGAAAATCCTAAATACTTTGTTTGGTCAAATAATTTTACAGAAATTAGATCTCTTTTTCCTTCAAGCAAATTTATTTTAGTAGACAAAAATCTTAATAAAGACCCCGCTTTAGATTTATACTTAATGAGTTTATGTAAACATTTTATACTTTCACCAAGCACTATGCATTACTGGGGTGCGCAACTTTCTAAAAATGAAAATAAAATTTGTTTAAGTCCTATGAAAATCATCAATAAAAGTGGCTATTATAGCTTCAGCAATAATAAAGATATAAAAGCTGATTGGTGGTACTAATGCAATTTATTCCCAGACGTACTTAAACTTATTTTTTATTTTAAGTGTTTTAAATAAAATATATTCTGAAATAATTGTGTTATTAAATATTGAAAAATATTTTTTCTTCCCATTTTTAGAAATTTTATTAATTTTATTAAAATTACCATTAAGTTTATCCATTTGGTTTAAAAGATCAGGTACATCTTTATAAAAACCCATTTCATCTGAACTGAAAAAATCACCATACATAGTTTTTTTATCTATAAATGTCATGATTCCATTAGCAACTAATGATGCAACCCTATTACTCGAATAATACTTCATTGGTTTTCCTCTGCTCAAATTTAATGCCATTTTACATTTTGAAAGTTCATTATAAAATTGATAGTTCCATTTTGGTTGTTCATGAGCATAACCTAATATATTAAAATTAAATTTTTCGTTTTTATTAATCAATTCATTAATAAACAATTCCCTATCATCAATATTTCTGCTCTTAAGTTTTCCAAAGTTAACTCCATGACTTAGAGCAAAAAATAAATCTTTATATCTATCATTCGAATCATAAATTTTTAGATTTTCAATATTTTTATCAGCAGGAATTGGCATAAAATTAATCTTAGATTTAGATATTTTAGTTTTAATTGGATCTGGATGGGTAGTAACAAAGTATTGATCTATCAAATCTTCATTTTTTTCAATTAAATTAAGATTATTAGTTGCATTAGGCCCCCCCTTAATTAAATGATCTTCATACCAAAGAGCAAACTTTGTTTTATATCTGGATTTAATAGATTCAATAGTATTAGCGTCTAAAACGTTGTTATGACCCAAGACAATTAAATCGGGTCTATAATTTTCAGAAATATTAAAAATTTTTTCATTTATAGATCTGTTATTTTTCAAAAATAATTTTTTCTTGTAGTCTCTATAACTAAAGTTAACAACATCATGATCATTTCTTATAAACCCGTGCGTGATTTTATTGGCTATGGATATATTATATAATCTATGATCATTTCTCTCATCAAAATTACCTATGTGTAAAATTTTTAAATTTTTATTAGAAAAATAATTAATTTTTTTAATAAATAAATTTCTTTTTAAGATGTCAAGTTTTGCAACTTGCTCATCTAAAGTGTGTATTATATCATTTAAGTTATTTTTTTGAATTTTTTTAAGTAGCTTTTTATTTTTTATTATTTTAATAATTAATTTTTCAAGTTTTAAAGTATTTAAAAATTCAATTATTAGATTGTTTTTAAAAGTTTCTTTTAAACCTCCCCTATCACTTGTAATTGTTGCACAACCATAAGCAGCTGACTCCATAGCGGTTCTTCCAAATGGCTCTTGCCATCTTGAACAAACAACTGAAATAGAACTTTTTTTATAAAAATTAAGTATTTGATCATGCGGCAACCAGTCTATAACTTTAAAATTTTTATGTTTAAAAATATAAGTTTCTCTTCTTTCATTTCCAATAGCATAAGCTTTCCAATCAGGAAATTTCTTTAAAACATTAGTTACAGCTTTCCCAAAAATATCATATCCTTTTGATGAATTTAATTTACCAGTAAAAATAATTATCTTTTCTTTTTTTGGCATTTTTTTTAATGGACTTATTGCAGGATACAAGACTTCGCAATTATTTTTGTATTTAAAGGGCAATCCTTCAAAAAATTTATTCATAACCCACTTGCTTACAAAAAAAATTTGATCACAATTGTTAACTATAAGAAGTCTTTCTTTGACCGATTTTGAGAATCTAAGATCTTGAGGATTGTTATGATATATAAAAATAAATTTAGCATCTAATTTTTTCTTTAAAAGATAAATTAATGATTCGGGTCTATTATGTATTTCAATTATTTCAAAATTAAATTTAATACATTTATCATAAAATTTTTTTGTATAAAAATAATTTGTTTTATATTTAATATTAGAAATATCTAAGTTGATATAATTTCTTGATAATGGCTTGTCATTGTTTGATATATTTCCAAAAACAATAGTTTGATCAGCAAGCTTACTTTTTTTTAAATAATCTTTTACCCAAATAGAAGCTGCTGCTGCTAGTTTAACAGTATATTTTTCTTTGTAGGGAAGAAGTATTGCAATTTTTTTTCTCATTTATAAAGTTTTCTAATTTGATTCCTTAACTTTCTGTTTTTCTTTATATAATATTCTCTAGAAATAGCTTCTCTTTTTGTCAAATATTTTTCACTGTAAATCATTTTCCAAGTTCTTCCTCTAGTAAATTTTGCTCCACGACCCTTATTATGTAAGCTTAATCTTTTTTTGAGATTATTTGTAAAACCTACATATGTTGTTAATTTTGAATTTTTATAATTGCCTATAACATAAACAAAATAGCACATAACTTTTTAAATTATTATTTAAAAGCAATAATTTCTTTATTGATTCTGTTAAAAACTAATAAATTGCCTTTTTTATTCCAATGAACGTCACCTTCTATAAAATACTTTTCAATAATATTTTTTTTATCTTCTCCGTTAAAAAGATCATATAAATTAATTAAATTTATATTATTATTATTAGCCCATTTTATCCAGTGTTGTTCATGAACGTTTTTTTCATTAAATAGTATTTGACCTGGATTAGGATAGATAACTAAATATGAATTTATTTTATTTTTTTTAAGCAGATCAAATAACTTATTTAAATAAAATTCAGATTTTTTTAAACCTTTTTTCTCCCATTTATCTGAATATTTTTTACTATAAGTCCACATAGATCGATCAATATGAGTAGATTTATAAAGATTAGTATCTTTAACTGTAATTTTAAAAATTGATTTATTGAATTTCTTTGACGCAAGAATCTTTTTTTTAATTTTTGTTTTTAAATTCCCAGTAATCTCTCTAATTATATAAATTAACTTTCCTGATACAAAGTTGTTTACATAAAAATTTGAGACATTATAAATTTTTCCTTTTAAAGATTTCTGATTATTTTTTTCTCTTATATCAAATATATTTCCAATATCATCTTCGTTAATAAAATTTTCATCAGGAATATCGGAAATATCTAAAAAAATAATACAGTGATCAATTTTAAGTCCCTTTTCTAAAAAATATTTAGTTTTTGTATAGTATATTGAAGGAGAATAAGAAGTAACGGCGCTATTTAAAATTTCAAAATTATTAGAGTGTTTTTTTTGAATTAACCCAATTACTGTATCTTCATAATTATAACCTACTCCTTCAATAAAAGAATCGCCATTTATATATATTCTCTCTTTTTTTTCGTTTTCTAATTTAATTTCATTATTATCAAAGTCTCTAAATCCAAGCGAATTAGTAATAAGAGTATATTTAAGATGTCCCCAGGTTTCTTCTGCTTTAATATTTTTTTGAAGATCATGATGATATAGACTGGACTTAATTCTCCATTTTTTTTCTAAAAATAAATTTTTATTAATATTTTTCCAAAAAACTGTTTTTTTAAAGAAAAAATTAGTAAAAGAAAAATCAAAAATTAAAATAATAAATAAATAAAAAAAAAAAAATTTAAATTTAGTTTTTTTTTTCATAATTTATGATTTTATGTATGGACTTACCTTATGAATTTGCTCACCTAATTTATCAATTCCAAGCTTTACTATCTCTCCACCTTTTAAAAAAATAGAAGGATTCATATTTTCACCTACTCCTGGAGGTGTTCCTGTGCAGCAAATATCTCCAGGAAATAAAGTCATACAATGACTCATATATGAGACTAATGTTTTAATATCAAATATCATTTGTGAAGTATTTCCGGTTTGCATTCTTTTTCCATCAACATCTAAATACATATTTAGTTTTTGAAAATCTGGTAATTCATCTATAGTACTTATATAAGGTCCTATTGGTCCAAAAGAATCAAAGCCCTTACCTTTGTCCCAGGTAAGACCGCAATTTTTTTGGAAGTGTCTTTCACTTACATCATTTACTAAGAAAAAACCTAGCACATAATTAAGCGCTACATCAGCAGATACATATGAAGCTTTTTTTCCAATAACAAATCCTAACTCAACCTCCCAATCTGTATGGTTAGAATTTTTAGGAATAATGATGTTATCATTTGGTCCAGCAATGCAGCTTGTAAATTTTGAAAAAATTATAGGTTGATCGGGTATTGGTAAATTCTGCTCTTTTGCATGATCTTTAAAGTTAAGTCCAATTCCAATAAATTTTGATGGCTTTGAAACACAGGCTCCAACTCTTACATTTGAATTTATTGATGCTAGTTTTGAAGTATCTATTTTTTTAATTTTTTCAATTGTGTTAAAGTTTAGAGTATCTGGGTTAAAGTCTTTAATTATTGAACTCAAATCTTTATAATTATTATCTTTATCTACAATTGCGGGTTTTTCTTTTCCTATTTCACCCAATCTACATATTTTCATTTTTACCTATAAATAATAAAAAACTTTAACTTATATTTAATTGGCGGTCCCAAGGGGAATCGAACCCCTCTTTCGAGGATGAAAACCACGTGTCCTAACCGATAGACGATGGGACCAATTTAATTAATCTTGTACTTATTATATATATGCCATTGTTTCAATCACCAATAATTTTAACTTAAATAAATTTAAAAGTTATTTTGACCTATATCTTCTATAATAAATTCAATACTTCTTTTACCTCGCCATTCATTTAAATTCATTTTCCCAGCTATATTAATTTTTTTCTTATTTTTGTTGTTAAGAAACGGTTCTAGAGGTCCATTTTTAGCATTCCATGCAAAACTTTTAAATACAGTACCATCATTACCTATTAAAATTGATTTGATATGGTTATCGCCAATTATACTTGATTTTAGTACCTTTAAATTTTCAATTACAAATTTAGGCTCACTATTTCCTGAGCCAAATGGGCCTAGGCAACTAACATCTTTATAAAAGTCTTCATTTAAAGCGCTTGGTGCTATTATCGAATCTAAATATAAATTAATTAAATTTGATGAACCTGCGTGTGATTTTTCATAACTCTTTATCAAAATGTCTCTAAATAAATCTATTTTGTTTTTTTCAATTGTAAAGCCACCTGCCATTTTATGACCGCCTCCTTTTTTTATGATACCTAAGTGAACACCTTTAATTATTTGGGCACCTATATCAAAACCAATAACTGAGCGCGCTGATCCCTTTCCAATATTTTCATTTAACGAAATTAGTATGGTTGGTTTATTGTATTTTTCTTTAATTCTTGAAGCAACTATACCTATTATTCCTTCGTGCCAGCTATTACCACACAGAACTAATACTGGATGATTGTGGTATTTTTTAACTTCACTATTTACCTGTTCAGATAATAATTTTTCTATACTTCGCCTTTCTGTATTTGATTTATCTAAAGCCAGAGCAATTTGAAAAGTTTTTTTTGGATCATCTGAAGACAATAATTCAGCGCCATGTGAAGATTTACCAACTCTTCCCCCAGCATTGATTCTTGGACCTAAAATATAACCTAAATCATATGTTGTTGGCTGGGATTCTATTTTACATAAATCATATAAAGTTTTTAGTCCTAAATTAGATCTTTTCTTTATAACTTTGAGACCTTGTTTAACAATGGCTCTATTTAAACCAATCAAGGGAACGACATCACATACAGTACCCAAAGAAACTAAATCTAAAAAATCTAAAATATTAGGTTCAATAATTTTATTCTCTTTAAACCAATTACTATCACGTAATTTTTTATTTAAAGCTACCAAAAACATAAAACATACTCCAGCAGCACAAAGATAATTAAGTTCAGAAGTGTCATCATGTCTATTTGGATTTACGACCGCACAAGCATTAGGGATTTTTATATCTGATTGATGATGATCTAATACTATGACATCAACATTTTGTTTTTGTGCACTGTTAATCGGCTCAAAAGATAAAGTGCCACAATCAACAGTAAAAATAATTTTTACACCTGATTTTATTAGATTATTAAAACCATCAACGTTTGGACCATAACCTTCTTTTTTTCTATCAGGTATATAAGTAAAAATATTTTTTTTAATTAATTGAAAATAACGATTAAGAAGAGCAGTAGATGTTGCTCCATCAACATCATAATCACCAAACACACCAATAAGTTCATTTTTTTTAATAGAAACGTATGTTCTATTTATAGCTGTTTCCATATCCTTTAAACGAAACGGATTTGGTAAAAGATTTTTTATAGTTGGTTTTAAAAATAAATTAATATTTTCTATATTTTTTTTTCTTATGGCTAAAAGCTTAGCAGTAATTTCACTTAATGAATAATTTTCTGAGTATTTTTTAATATCCATGGAGTCACACTTTTTAAAAATCCAATTTTTACCACTTGCAGAATAAACATTCATTTCAGAATTCTTCTACTGCCTGGCTTTGTCGAAGGAATTCTTTTTAATTCTTTTGGTAAATTTTTTTTATTATATGATGGAATATTTAATTTAAGTTGTGAGATTATTTTATCTTTAATCAAAAGTTTATATGTAGATCTATTTATAATACAAGCATACCCTATTAACTTTGCCTTGTATTTATTGATAATTTTTGAACATTCTAAAGCTGATTTTCCAGTTGTAATAACATCTTCAACAATAAGAACTCTTGATTTTTTGGGAATAAAAAACCCCCTTCTTAAAGTTAGTTTGTTTTTAACTCGTTCAGCAAAAATAGTTTGTGTTTTGAGCTGTCTTCCAACTTCATAACCAACAACAACGCCACCTAAAGCTGGAGATAAAATATAATCAATTTTTTTATAATGTTTCTTTATTTTTTGTACTAGTGATGCACAAATAATTTCTGCGTACCATGGGTAACTGAGAAGTTTTGCACACTGAACATACTGGTCACTATGTAGACCTGATGAAAGAACAAAATGTCCTTCAAGTAAGGCTTCAGTTTTTTTTAAAATTTTTAAAGATTCTTTGTAAGAGAGCATCTTTTTTCCTGTGACGTATTATTTTAAATTCATAATCTTTTAACTTTAGTTCACTTATTAAATTTGTATATTTTTTTAAATTATTTACCTGTATATCAAAAATGAATTCTAAATAATCCTTTTTTTTAGATACAATTTCCATGTTTATTATGTTACATTCAAAAAAACCAATTAAACTACTAACTTCTCCTAATTTTCCTGGCTCATTTGGTATTTTAATGCAAATTCCAGTTAAATATTTTTTTTCTTTTTTTTGATTAATGTAAGTTTTGTTCTGCCAAAATCTTCTTATTGCAGCTCTTGCTTTGCCTGTTTTTGTTATGGTTATCCAATGCAATGATGGAGACGCTTTTTTTGATATAAAAATTTTAACTATGTCACCATTTATAAGTACGCTTTGAAGTGGCGAGGATTTTCCATTAATCTCACATCCTATAGTACTATCACCAACTTTTGTGTGAACCGCGTAAGCAAAATCAACCGGAGTTGCGTCTTTAGGAAGTTTAATTACTTCTCCTTGGGGTGTAAAACAAAAAACGTTTTCTTGAAACATTTGAAGTTTAGTGTATTCAAAAAAATCTTCCGGGGTAGTTCCTTTATCAATAATTTCGACTAAGTCCCTTAGCCAATCATACTCTTTTAAAGTATTTTGATTTAATTTCTCAGAAGTTTTATATAACCAATGTGATGCAATACCTCTTTCAGCAAACTCATGCATTTGTTTAGTTCTAATTTGAATTTCGACTCTTTCATTTTTTGGACCTATAATTGCAGTATGTATAGATTTATAATTATTTATTTTAGGAGTTGAAACATAATCTTTAAATTTTCCTGGTATAATCGACCAATTTGTATGAAAAATACCAAGAACTTTATAACAAGTTTCTAAATTATCAACAATTACTCTAAACCCGATTACATCAGTCAACTGTTCTAAAGAAACTCTTTTAGATTGAATTTTTCTCCATATTGAAAATGGCGTTTTTTCTCTTCCAATAATTGTAGATGAAATTTCATTATCTTTTAATATCATTTCAAAAACTTTAGAAATATTTTTAAAATTAATATCTCTATCTTTTTTATTTAAAGAAAGTCTGTCAACTATAAGATTTCTAGCTTCTTCATTAAGTTCTTTAAAAGATAAATCTTCAAGTTCATCTCTAATGTGATTCATTCCCATTCTATCAGATAGAGGTGCATAAATTTCCATAGTTTCTTTTGCTATTCTTTCTCTTTTAGTTTTATCAGGTATAGATTGTAATGTTCTCATATTATGAAGTCTGTCCGCTAACTTGACAAGTAGCACTCTGATATCCTTAGAAGTAGCTAAAATTAGCTTTCTAAAGTTTTCAGCTTTTGAATTTGATATTGCTTTTCCTTCAAGTTGAGAAATTTTTGTTACTCCCTCAACTAAATCCGCAACTTCTTTACCAAATTCTTTTTTAACAGTTTTGTATGTTGCGTTTGTATCTTCAATTGTGTCATGCAATAAACCTGTGGTTATAGTGGCACTATCAAGTTTTAAATCAGATAAAATATCTGCAACAGCGACTGGATGAATTAAATAAGGATCACCAGATTCTCTTTTTTGATTTTCGTGCGCTTTTAAAGCGAAAGAATAAGCTTTATTCAGCACATCGGGTTCAAGAAAAGGATTATAATTTTTAATCTTTTTAATTAGTTGTTTCTGATTTAGCATTATCTAACTATATCAATATTTTTCAATCTTTAATATAGAGTTCTTTTCGCTTAGTGGAAGTTTTTCAATAAGAAGATTAATAGTTTCTCTAGTCTTGGGATGTATCCAGCCAGGTATTATTTCTTGCAAAGGGTATAAAACAAAACTTCTGCTAGTAAGCTTTTTATGGGGAACCGTAAAAGATAATTCTTTATATTTAAAATTTATAGTTTGATTATTAAAATCAAGAATATCAATATCACAAGTTCTGGGGTCATTTTTTTTAAATCTTTTTCTTTCTAATTTTTCTTCAATAAATAGCAAAACAGACGCTAAATTTTCTTGATTAAGATTGGTCTCAATATTAACAACAATGTTAATAAATTTAGGATTTTTTTTATTTGGATACGATGGAGTTTCGTAGTAACTAGATTTTTTTAATATTTTAATTTTATACATTTCTAAGTATGAAATAGCCAATTCCAAGTTTTTAAATCTATCTCCAAAACTAGATGAAAGGTTTGATCCTAATCCTAATATTATCATTTTAATTAACTTGTTTTTCTAAATATTCGAGCTTTGTCTCTATTCCAATCTCTGGTCTTTTTTACATGTCTTTTATCATGATGTTTTTTTCCCTTAGCAACAGCAATTTCAACTTTTGCCTTGCCCTTTTTGAAATATATTTTGGTAGGCACCAGTGTTAATCCTTCCCTATTAATTCTACCAATAAGTTTATTTATTTCTTTCTTATTTAAAAGGAGCTTACGATTTCTTGTAGGATTGTGATCAATATAGCTAGACTCTTTATACGCTGGAATATGAGAGTTTACCAAAAAAATTTCACCGTTGTGATCATATGCGTAAGCTTCAGATATGCTAATTTTTCCGACCCTTAAAGATTTAACTTCTGAACCGGTCAAAACTATACCGGCTTCAAAAAAATCCTTAAAGAAATAATTAAAGCTTGCCTTTCTATTGTGAGATATTATTTTTAAACCAATTTTGGTTTTAAGCATTATTATTTAAATTAATTTTGTATGCAACAGTGCAGATTTTATAATCTTTTTTGTTGGTTCAGTAACTTTTACTAGTGGTAACCTAACATCATCAGAAGATAACTTTAATAAACTAGCAGCATACTTTACTGGGCTAGGATTACTTTCTATAAAAAGAGAATTATGTAATGGCATTAACTTGTCATTTATTTCTTTTGCCTTAGTATTATTTTTTGACAGAGATGCTTCCTGAAATTCAGAACATAACTTTGGAGCAACATTAGCAGTTACTGAAATACATCCATGACCTCCTCTTAAATTAAATTCTAATGCTGAGCCATCTTCACCTGTAAGAAGTATAAAGTCATCTCCCATCTTCTTTTTTTCTTGTGTGGCTCTATCTAAATCTCCTGTAGCATCTTTTACTCCAACAATATTTTTTAATTCATAAAGTCTAGCCATCGTATCAACGCTCATATCAATTACTGATCTTGATGGTATGTTATAAATTATTATTGGAATTCCACAGCTGTCATTGATCGCTTTATAGTGTTGGTACAAACCTTCTTGAGTTGGTTTATTGTAGTATGGTGTAACTACTAAAGCGCCATTAGCTCCAGCCTTTTCAGCAAATTTCGTTAAAGATATTGCTTCACTTGTAGAGTTTGATCCAGTTCCAGCAATTACAGGAATTTTTCCTTTAGATTCGCTAACACATAATTCTATAACTCTTTGATGCTCTTCATGGCTCAATGTTGGAGATTCACCAGTTGTTCCCGCTGGTACCAGTCCAGAAGTGCCATTATTTAGATGATGATGAATAAGAGCAACATAAGCTGATTCATCAAGCTTATTATTCTTAAACGGCGTTATTAAAGCAACGTTTGATCCTTTAAACATAAATCTTTATAACATACTTTGAAAAAGTAATTCATCTAAAATTTATGAAGAAGCATATAAAACATACCGTAATTTTTTTAATAATTTATATGTTTTACGCTTCTAATTCTATAGCAGCAGATTTTATCATTCCAGAAAAAAAACCAATTATTGACAATGAGACGAAAATTAAGATTTTAAAAAAACAACAAATATATCCTGCGAAAAAACCAGTTAAAAAAATTGAAAAAGCTAAATTAATAGAAAAAGAAATAATAAAAGAAATTAAAGAATCTTTAGAGGAAACTTTTTTATATCCAAAAGAAAAGCCAGGCTCAGTATCTCAAGAAGTAAAAATTGAAATAAATAATGAAATTAAAATCATAGAGGAAAGCAAAAATAAAGAAAAAAAAGTTTTTATTTATCCACAAGAAAAACCATTAATTTATTCAAAACAAACAGTTAGTAAAATAAAAAAATCAAAAATACTTTCAAAACAAGACTTTAAAATAGCCCAAGCAACGTTTGAAGCAATAGATAAAAAAAAATGGAAAATTGCATTAAAATTATCAAAAAAAGTTAAAGATAAAAGTTTCCGTAATCTGGTTAATTGGCTTTATTTAATTAAACCTTCTAACAATGCAAGTTTTTACGATTACACATTTTTCATTAAGAATAACCCTAATTATCCTAGGATAAATAGACTTAAATATTTAGCTGAACATAAAATTAATATTAAATCAAATACACCTTTGGTTATATTGAAATGGTTTAATGAAAAAGATCCATTAAGTGACTTTGGTAAAATTAAACTTGGCGAGTTATATCTTTTACAAGGAAAACCAGACAAAGGTTCCCAATTAATTAAAGAAGGATGGATTAAAGCAAAGCTTTCAAAAAATGATTTAAAATACTTAAGAAAAAAATATAAAAAAATTATTACAGTTTCAGATAATATTAAAAGAACAGATTGGCATGCTTGGGAAGGTAAGCATTGGGATGTTCAACGAATGTTAAGATACTTACCTAAGGAGGAAACTCAACTATACAGAGCCAGACAACTGTTGATGAGCAAATCCTATGGAGTAGATAGTGCCATTAAAAAAGTTCCTGATAAATTTAAAAATGATATAGGTCTGAAATATGACAGACTAAAATGGAGAAGAAAAAGAGGAAGATTGTATCCATCCCTTGAAATTTTATTTACTTTGCCAAAAGATAAAGCAAAATTAATAAGACCTGATATTTGGTGGAAAGAAAGAAGAATACTATCTCGTTCACTTATTTACAAGAAAGATTATCCTAAAGCTTACAAAGTAGCCAGTAATCACTCGATGATTGAAGGACCGGATTATGCTGAGGCTGAATGGTTATCAGGTTGGATTGCTTTAACATTTATGGATGATCCTAATATAGCCCTAAGCCACTTTAAAAATTTTTATAATAACGTTGGTTACCCTATTAGTTTATCTCGTGGCTCATATTGGTTAGCTAGAACTTATGACAAATTAAAAAATAAAGAAAAAAATAAAGAGTGGCTTCAAAAAGCTTCTGTATTTTTAAATACTTACTACGGACAGCTTGCTTTTATAGAATTAAATCCTGGAGAACTTTTTGAGCTTTCTAAACAACCCCAGGTATCAGAAAAGTATAAAAAATATTTTAATAAAAATCCTTTAATTAAAATCGTTAAGCTCTTAAATGAATTAGATGAAACTAAATATTCTAAGGATTTTGTTAAACATTTGGCATTAGACAATATTGAAAACGGAAGCGAAATTTTAGCTGGTGAGCTATCAATAAAAATTGGAAGATATGATTACGCAATACAAATAGCTAAACTAGCTTCTTATGAAAAAAGATTTTTTAATACGATTAATTATCCTGTTATTGAAACACCAAGTTTAGTTAATAATAAAAGAATGCCAAAGCCAGAGCTAGTCTTGGCAGTAATAAGACAAGAAAGTGAGTTTGATTTTAAAGCAAATAGTTCAGTTGGCGCAAGAGGTATGATGCAACTTATGACCTACACAGCAAAACTTGTAGCAAAACAGGCAAAATTGCAATATTCAAAAAACAGACTTAAAACTGATCCCAATTATAATATTAAACTAGGTTCCTATTATCTGGCAGACCTACTAGAAGATTACGAAGGATCTTACCCATTTGCTTTAGCAGCGTATAATGCGGGCCCTAAAAGAGTTAAATATTGGAATAAAATTAACGGCAATCCACAAAAAAACAAAATAAATTATGTAGATTGGATTGAACTCATAAAATTTAAAGAAACTAGAAATTATGTACAAAGAGTTTTGGAAAATGCAAATGTATATAGATATATATTAAGCGGTAAACCAGTTAAAATTTATAATTTTTTCGAAGACAGACCTCATTATTAACATGGCGGAGAGAGAGAGATTCGAACTCTCGGTACATGTTTCCACGTACGGTCATTTAGCAAACGACTGGTTTAAACCACTCACCCATCTCTCCTGACAATCTATTTATCTTTTTTTTAGTTAATATTCAATTTAATGTTATAACTTTATTTTTAAAGAATACAAAAACATTAAGCAATACTATGAAAATAATAATAAAAGGGTTTTTAATATTATTGTCTACAATTGTTCTCCTTGTAGGCTCATTATTGCTTATCGATATGAGTGATTACGACAGTTCTTATGTCAATCGAAGCTCATTAGTAATAGATGTAAAGAATTTAAACAGCAGACATTCACATAACATAATATTTAATTTAAGAAAAACTTATATTTCCTTTTTAACTAAATTTTCAAAAAAATATGAAAAAAGATGGAGTGTAGAAAGTGAAGAAGAAAGACTTAAAAAACCTGAATTCAAAACTATATATAAAAAAACTACTAACTTTTCTAAATCAAATATAAAAAATAATAATTATAAAAATCATAAAAATTGGACTCGAAGTAATGGAAATAACACATCTAGTCGTTTTTCATCTTTAAAATTAATAAATAAAGATAACGTTAAAAATTTAAAGCTTGCGTGGTCTTTTAAAACAAAAGATTCGTTAGGTAAAGAAATACAAGCTAATCCTATTGCAGAAAATGGTTTTATTTATACCCCCACTCCTGGAAATAATATTATTTGCATTAATGGACAAACTGGCAAGGAAGTTTGGAGATTTAATGTTGAGAATGGAGTAGCGGGTAGAAGAGGTTTAACTCTTTGGAAAAATAAAACTGAAGATTTTTCAAGACTTTATTTTACAAATAATAAAAATAAACTTTTTGCCTTAAATTCTAAAAACGGAAAAAGAATTAAAACTTTTGGAACAAATGGTGAAATAAAAATTGGATTAAGTCCAATCGCTCCACTAATTTTCGATAATTATTTAGTTATAGCTACTTTTAAGCCTGACATTCAAGTTTACGATACGATAACAGGTAAATTATTATGGAAGTATTATCTTAAAGAATCAAAAAATAGTCTTTTGTTTGAAAATTTTAAAAGAGGTAGTCCTTGGGGTGGAATTTCTTCTGATAATAAAAGAGGGATAGTATTTTTAACTACTGGAAATCCTGCTCCAGATTATATTGGTGTTGATAGACCAGGTGATAATCTTTATGCTAATAGCGTTATAGCGATTGATATTAGAAATAAAAAAAAGTTGTGGCATTTTCAAGAAATAAGTCATGATATATGGAACATGGATTTGGCAGCACCACCTATTCTCACAAAAATTAAAAAAAATAATTATGAGATAGATGTTGTTGTGGCTGTTACAAAACTTGGAAATACAATTGTTCTAGATAGAGTTACTGGAGAGCCAATTTATGATATTGTAAAAAAAAGAGCACCTACTTCCAAAATTCCTGGTGAAATAACATCTCCTTATCAACCAAGTATTAATTTGCCTGAACCTATATGCAGAAATGAATTTAAAAAAAAATATATTACAAATGTAAGTAAGGAAAATAATGAATATATATCTAAAATAGCTAATGATGCAAATTTTGGATTTCCAAAACCATATGAAATTGGAAAAAAAAGTATTCAAATTGCTTCATGCGTAAGATGGGCTGGAGCTTCAATCGATCCTGATAAAAATATTATGTTTGTTACAGCTGATGCTTTACCAGATTTAATTGAAATTAAAAAACATCCAAAAAGTAAATATAATTATTACGCAATAGTAAAACCTTTTAATGATTTGGATGGGTACCCTGGTATAATGCCACCCTGGGGAACTCTTACATCTCTTAATCTTAATAATGGAAAAATTATTTGGCAAATTCCCTTTGGTGAATATCGAGAATTAACACTTAGAGGTTTACCTATAACTGGAACACCAAATAGAAGTGGAGCTACAGCTACATCAGGAGGTCTTGTTTTTGCTTCTGGAACTTGGGATAATAAAATTAGAGCTTTTGATTCTGAAAATGGTAAAGAGCTATGGTCTTATACACTATCATCATTAGGATCAGCATCACCTACTTCCTTTATGATACAGGATAAGCAATATATTATTATTCCAGCTTTTGAAAATAATGGTGATGAAGTGTTCGCTTTTACATTAAATT
>Ga0209403_10003671_pt1 | contig 17188 bp, 14 predicted proteins | sample ArcticOcean_MG_C_8_FD_187440 | JGI IMG/M metagenome (GOLD analysis project Ga0209403, IMG submission 187440) | Marine microbial communities from western Arctic Ocean - ArcticOcean_MG_CB11_86 (SPAdes) (version 2) | ecosystem: Environmental > Aquatic > Marine > Oceanic | place: Arctic Ocean... | reverse complement strand
TCAGAGCCAAAAATTCTCATTAAATCATCCTCAAGACTTAAAAAAAACGCCGACTTTCCTGGATCCCCCTGTCGACCCGACCTCCCTCTAAGCTGATTATCAATCCGCCGACTTTCGTGCCGCTCGGTTGCCAAAACATATAAACCACCAGCGACCTTTACTTTTTTCTTTTCATCCGCAATTTCGGTTTCAATTTTTAAACGAACCTCATCTGGATCAATTCCAGGATTTTTTTCAAGCTCTTGGAAAATCCGCATCTCAACATTTCCACCCAACTGAATGTCAGTACCTCGACCAGCCATATTAGTTGCGATCGTTACGGCTCCATATTTCCCAGCGTTTGCAATAATTTCAGCTTCTTGTTCATGCTGGCGAGCATTTAAAACATTGTGTACTACTCCGGCTCCATCTAACAGCTTTGAAAGAAATTCAGACTTTTCTATTGATGTCGTGCCGACAAGAACAGGCTGCCCTAAATTTGTTGCTTTTTTTATTTCTTCAACAACAGCGTCGTATTTTTCTTTTGCAGTACGATAGACCGCATCATGTGCATCAATCCGGGCAATAGCTTCATTTGTTGGTATTTCAACTACCCCGAGCCCGTAAATCTCTGCAAACTCCTCCGCTTCGGTAGTAGCAGTACCCGTCATCCCAGAAAGTTTTTCATAAAGCCTAAAGTAGTTTTGGAAGGTAACACTAGCTAAAGTCACATTTTCTGGTTGTATTAAACAGCGTTCCTTTGCTTCGATGGCCTGATGAAGGCCGCCTGAAAGACGTCGCCCAGTCATCATTCTACCGGTAAACTCATCCACCAATACCACTTCGTTATTTCGCACCATATAATCCTTATCTTTTTTAAAAACCTTATGTGCCTTCAGTGCTTCAGTTACATGATGTACCAATGTGGTGCTCTCCGGATCATAAAGAGACCGACCCTCTGGCAAAAGATCTATCTCTTTTAATTTAGTTTCTAAAAAGTCATTCCCTAACTCAGTTATCGTAACGCCACGGGTTTTTTCATCCAAAATAAAGTGTTCTTCTAAAATAAAAGGTATCAGTTGATCTACCGTATTATAGAGTTCTGACCTGTCATCTGAGGGTCCTGAAATGATTAAGGGTGTTCTCGCCTCATCAATCAAAATTGAATCTACCTCATCAACAATTGCATAATAATGATCTCTCTGACCCATTTCAGACAGTTCAGATCTCATGTTGTCTCTAAGATAGTCAAACCCCAACTCATTATTAGTAGCGTAAGTTATGTCTGCAGTGTATGCCTCTTTTTTTTCAGAATCTGGTTGCTGAGAGTAAACGACCCCGGTTGTAAGCCCTAGAGCCGAATAAACTTTTCCCATCCATTCAGAGTCTCTCTTGGCTAAATAATCATTCACCGTAACTATATGCACGCCCTTGCCGGTTAAAGCGTTAAGATAGGCTGGGAACGTCGCAACAAGTGTCTTGCCCTCTCCTGTTTTCATCTCAGCTATATTTCCCTGATGCAAAAACACACCACCAATTAACTGAACGTCAAATGCTCGAAGACCGATCGCCCGCTTTGCCGCCTCACGAACGTTAGCAAAAGCCTCTGGAAGAATGTCCTCTAAAAGCATTCCGCTCTTAACTTTAGCTGACAGCTCAGCAGTTTTTTCTTTTATTTCTATATCTGTCAAAGTCAGATAATAAGGTTCCAAAGCATTTATTTTATCGACTATAGGCTTAACCTGTTTTACGTTTCTATCGTTTGGGGTTCCAAACAATTTTTTTGAAATAGATCCAAGACCAAACATAACAAGCTACCCTAAGTTTTTCTAAAATATTTTATATATCGATCTTAAAGCTTGTGCGATAACAAAATATTTCGTTATTCTATTAATATAGTGCCTAACCCAACGCGATTTAAGGGGGGAGTGGTGCGGTGTCAACGTTAATGCCTTTTTCAAGGGTACGGAGATAAACAAATGAGCAAATTAGTTCGACTAATTTTAATAACTTCTTTTTTAATTCTATTTACGCAAAAGCTCACAGCACAGGATGCCAAAACTGTATTAGCAACCGTGAACGGCACAGAAATTACTGTTGGTCATGTGATTGCAATGCAAACAAGATTACCACCAGAGTACAAGGCTCTCGAAGACAGTGTTCTTTTTAACGGTATTTTAGACCAACTTATTCAACAACAAGTTACAGCAGATGTTGTTGAAAACAAAAACAACGCTGCTCTTAGATTTGGTTACGAAAATGAAATGAGAGCGTACTTGTCAAATGAATTTATAATAGCGCTTAATAAGAAAAGTATAGACGGTGCCGCAGTTCAAGCAATTTATGACAAGGACTACTCTAAGTTACCTTCGACACAGGAATATAAGGCTGCTCATATTTTGTTAAAAAATGAGATTGATGCAGTAAATGTAAAAAAACTTATTGATTCCGGAGGCGCCTTCTCTGACCTTGCTAGGAAAAAATCTATAGGGCCTAGCTCACCCCAGGGTGGAGCCCTAGGCTGGTTTGGTAAGGGAGCTATGGTTCCAGAATTTGAAAAGGTTGTTCTTGAGTTAAAAGATGGTGAAGTCTCTAACCCTGTTCAAACTCAGTTTGGTTGGCATATCGTAAAAAGGGCTGGAAGCCGCTTACTTCCTCCACCGGACTTGGAAGAAATGAGGGCAGAAATTGAAGGTTTCTTGAAAGACACCTCCATAAAAGAAGCCCTAGAAACCGCTACCTCTAGAGCCGAAATTAAAAGATCGGATATTTCTGTTGACCCATCTATCATCAGAAATGTTGAGCTTCTATCTTAGTAATTCATTCAAAGGGCACAACATGTTAACAGCTTTAAGGGTATCCCCCTTGGCTCCTAAGGGGGGCTTTCCAAGTTTACCAAATATTAATGGAGTTACCTTCTCTACAATAAACGCTGGGATAAAGTATAAAGATAGAACAGATCTAATGTTAGCAAGTATTGTTCCTGGGTCTACTGTTGCCGGCGTATTCACTCAATCAGCTACCCGATCAGCTTCAGTCCTCGATTGTCAAAAAAAAGTTATCTCTAGTAAAAATGAAGGAAAGGGGTTTGCGTTTTTAGTAAACTCTGGAAACTCAAATGCATTTACCGGGAAAAATGGCCAAGACGCTGTTGATGAAATCATAAAGGTAACGACAGAAACTCTAAAAATACCAAGCACCCATATTTACACTTCATCTACCGGGGTAATAGGAGAGCCCCTCCCGACTAGTAAAATTACCAAATCTATAGGCAAATTACACGCAACTCTTTCGCCCAACAAAATTTCTGATGCCGCTCATGCAATCATGACTACAGATACTTTCCCAAAAGGCGCCACGGCGGAGGTAATGATTGACGGAGAAAAAATAAAAATCAGTGGTATTGCAAAGGGCTCTGGTATGATTGCACCAGATATGGCGACTATGCTTGTTTACATTTTTTCTGATGTAAAGATTTCCCAAAAAGTCTTACAGAAACATGTAAGTGACCTCTCTTCAATTACATTTAACTGTATAACCGTTGACGGAGATACATCTACTTCCGATACACTCTTAGTAGCTGCCACGGGCCAATCTAACATGGCGGAAATAACCTCGACAAGATCCGTAGCTTCTAAAGCCTTTAAAATAGCTTTGAAAACCGTAATGCTAGATCTGTGCCATCAAGTTATTAGGGACGGAGAGGGGGCCACTAAATTTGTTGAGGTAAATGTGATCGGTGCTAAATCCAAAAAAGATTCCCACAAAGTAGCCATGTCTATTGCAAATTCCCCACTCGTTAAAACAGCTATAGCTGGTGAAGACCCAAATTGGGGGCGCATCATAATGGCCGTTGGAAAATCTGGAGCTCAAGCCGATAGAGATAAATTAAAAATTCATCTAGGCCGCCTTTTAGTGGCTGAAAACGGTTGGGTTTCCTCCCATTATTCAGAAAAAAAAGCTGCCGAATATATGAAAAACAGAGATATCGTTGTATCTGTAGATCTGGGTTTAGGAAAACATAACTCCACTGTTTGGACCTGCGATTTAACGCACGCTTATATTGAAATTAACGCAGACTACAGATCTTAAAATACTTTCTTAGGAGATAAAAATGAAAATCACATTAGTGGTTGCCGCCGCCTTGGTTGACACCGATGGGAAAGTATTGCTCGCCCAACGTCCAGCACAGAAACCTATGGGAAACATGTGGGAGTTTCCAGGGGGAAAGGTAAAGAAAAATGAAACCCCAGAAAAGGCCTTAATTCGTGAGTTAGATGAAGAGTTGGGTATTAACACCTGGGGGAGTTGTCTATCCCCGTTAACATTTGTTAGCCATGCTTACTCAGATTTTCATCTCCTAATGCCTCTTTATATTTGTAGAAAGTGGGAAGGAATCGTTGGGCCCCGTGAAAATCAGTTAATTAAGTGGCTCACACCCAAACAAATGCTGGAGTTACCAATTTTACCAGCGGATATTCCGGTAATAGCTGTCCTACGAGATTTGCTCTAAATCTTTTATTCAAAAAAATGATTCGGTTTTAAATCAGAGCCAACCTACCAAATTCTCTTCGATAATCCCTAACAAGGACGAAATATGGTCAGGGCTATCATTTAAACAAGGAATATAAAAAAAATTCTCTCCGCCGGCATTTTCAAAACTTTCTTTAATCTCCTCATTGATTTCTTCAAGCGTTTCGATGCAATCCGACGAAAATGCGGGGGCTATAACTGCAATTTTCTTTTTCCCGTCCTTAGCCAAACGAGCAACCTCCTTAATAGTATAAGGCTTCAGCCACTCTTCAGGACCAAACCGAGATTGAAATGTGGTGACAACATCTGTTTTATCCCAAGCCAATCTTTCTCTTAAAAGCCTCGTGGTTTTTTGGCACTGGCAATGGTAGGGATCACCCTCCAGTAAATACCTTTTAGGTACCCCGTGATACGAACATACCAAGACATCTGGTCGATCTTTAGTACTCTTATATTTTACCTCTACAGATTTGGCCAATGCGTCAATATAACTGACGCTTTCAAAATATGCTGGTACAGTTCTAGAAGATGGTTGCCACTTTTCTCGCATAAGCGCTCTAAAAAATTCGTCATTTGCAGTCGCCGAAGTCGCCCCAGCATAATGAGGGTACAACGGAAAAAAAAGTATCTTGTCACAACCTGAAGCAACCATCTGTCTAACCTTTAACTTAGTAGACGGGTTTCCGTACCTCATACAGAAGTCAACCATTACGTTTTCTCCATACTTTTTCTTCATCTCATCTTTGATTTTCATCGTCTGAGCTTTAGTTATAGTTAAAAGTGGACTTTCGTTTTGCCCATGATTCCAAATGCTTTTATAAGCTTTCCCACTCGAAAAAGGCCTTTTAGTTAAAATAACCAGTTGTAGCAAAGGCTGCCAGAGCCATGGGGAATAATCCACCACTCTCTTATCAGATAAAAACTCTCCTAAATAACGCCTCATTGGCCAGTAAGAATAATGATCTGGTGTTCCTAAATTTGCTAAAAGAACACCAACCCTACCATGTTTCACTTGTGGATGGTCTGTCGGTAGATTTTCCAATATTAATTTTTTCATCTTGCTACTTCTCTTTATCTAAATGTGAAAAAGGTCCAAGGCTTTCATTAATATTCTTTAAAACCTCTGAAAAGTGTGTTTTTGCCGAGCCAGGCCTTAAAGGTTGAGGCTGACTAATGTCAGGAGCCCAGCCTGCTAAGAAAATTAATTCGAAAGTTGCTTTAATTTTATCATCTTCTGATTTATGTTTTTTTGAATAAATTCGACTGACTTCTAAAAATAACCTCCTAGATGTAAATGTTTTTACCCGTTTTTTCAAAACATTTGTTTCTCCCATTGCCCTTAAATCCCGCATCAAGTGATAAACAGACCCATAGCTTACGTTAAGTTTAGAAGCGTCTGCAACAGGAAGTGTCAATCCGACTCTCTGGAGAAGATTTCCCACCTCTCGGATCTCAACAGTTGGTGACAATCTAGGTGACAACCCGTTACTTACCGTTGATTCTGCGACCAATAGAGCTTGCCTTAATTCACTTAAGGTTTGACCTCCAAGCAAAGACCCCAAAAATAACCCATCTGGTTTAAGCGCCCTTTTGCACTGAACTAACTGACCAACGGGATCATTAGACCAATGTAAGCACATGGTGTGAATTATTAAATCATAACCCTCCCCATCGAACCTCAAAATGTCATCATCCTTTAATATTTCTGCGTCCGGCATCCACCGCTTCCAAAAGCTTGGGTTTCCAGTAACAATAGCCGACTTAAAAAATGATCTATTTGAATCTAATAACCTCTCTGTTAGTTCGTGAGCTGCTTCTTCTAAAAGAAAATTAGACGCTGTTATACTAGATGATCGCAAACGATTTCTAGTAAGAGCTTGCCTATCATAGAGTGCCTCCGAAGAGCTCATATTTTTTCCAAATCAAACAACACCGCCTATTTGGCAATCATTTAACAAATAGGCAACGTCTCATTATAAAATTATGCACGTATGCTTATTCCTTTTTAACATTATAAAAGTATCTCTCACAAATTTTTTATTGCATACCAGTGTTTTCACTCGATACAATGGGTATGAAAACATTTGGATTAATAAATATGTCAAAAATTGAAATTTATACATCTCCATTTTGTGAATACTGCTACGCTGCTAAAAATTTATTAAGAAAAAAAAATACTCTATTTACTGAAACCGACCTATCTTTAAATCCCGAAAAAAGGCAGGAAATGATTAACCGATCTTTTGGCTCCCACTCCGTCCCTCAAATTTTTATAAATAAAGTACACATTGGTGGTTATAATGAGATAGCCGCCTTAGAACAGATTGGTAGGTTGGATGCCTTGCTCGAAAATTAAGGGATTTCTTATCTTTATAAGAAATTGTTTTCACCACCCCCTTATAAAACTATTTCAACGGTAATTCTATGTCCAATTCTAAAGATTCATTAGCAATAACACTTTTTAGTGAGCTTTTCATGGTCGAACAATTAGCTAAAGCTCAGTTAACTCGAGCCCTACCAAAGGGTATGGAGTTTTCACAATTTTCCGTTCTTAACCATCTAGCTGGAATAAAAGAGCCAAGAACGCCTGCCCAAATTGCCCGCACCTTTAATTTAACAAAAGGGGCTATGACAAACACGCTAGCAAAGCTAGATTGGGCTGGGCACATAAATATAACTCCCGACTGGGCTGATGCTAGAAGAAAACTGATTACGCTTAGTCCTTCAGGGCGTTCGGCTCGAGACACAGCACTTAAAAAAATTACTCCTCTTATCGAAGCTTTTTTAGCTAATGTGGGGGCTGATAGATTGCGAAAAGCTGTGCCAGTCTTGAGAGCTTTACGAATTAAACTAAACGAGGGCCTTTAAGTTATCTTTTTATACTTGTGGTCACGTAATTAACAGACACATCTTTTTCTGACACCGCCCAAGACCACAACAAAGGGTTAAAAACAAACCCCTTTTTATCAACAGGCTCCAAACCAGCGTTAATAAGTAAATCATAAAGTTCTTTTGGTGAAATAAATTTATTCCAGTCATGCGTTCCCTTAGGAAGCCACCTAAGGACATATTCGGCACCAATTATAAGCATAGCATAGCTTTTTGGATTTCTGTTAATAGTAGAGCAAACCATAATCCCTCCGACCTTAAGCAGCTTCTGACAAGCAGATAAATAGGTAAGTGGGTTTGCAACGTGCTCTACCACTTCCATATTTAAAACCACATCAAATAATTCATTATCTTTTACTAAACTTTCAGCTGTTGTGCACCTATAATCAATTATTAAACCTGATCTCTGCGAGTGCACTTGGGCCACTGGAATATTTCGAGATGCGGCATCCACTCCAACAACATCCGCACCTAGACGTGCCATTGGCTCACTTAAAAGACCCCCTCCGCAACCTATATCTAAAACTCTTAATCCCTGAAAAGGGTGCCTTCCTTTAAGGTCTCTATCAAACTCATAGGCTATCTGTTTGTTAATATAATCTAAACGACATGGATTCAGCATATGTAAGGGTTTGAATTTCCCCTTGGGATCCCACCACTCATCTGCCATAGCGTCAAATTTTTCTATTTCTTTTAAATCTATCGTTGCACTCATTTACAAAACCTCAAAAATTTGAGCATGCTCTTAGAAACAATACTTAGTATATAGAGTAGCATGGAAAAATCGGCAGGACAAAACCGCGCGGCAGATTATTTATATCCAGCCTGTAATCCGTTTAGTCAAAAAATAATCTCTGTTTCTGGCGGGCACCAAATCTATGTTGAACGCTGTGGGAATCCTGAGGGGATTCCAGTAATAGTTCTGCATGGGGGACCGGGAGGGGGCTGCAATCCGAATATGCGGCGCTATTTTAATCCTAAAACTTATCACATTATCTTATTTGACCAGCGCGGTTGCGGGCGCTCAAAACCACACGCTTCTGTTGAAAATAATACCACATGGGATCTCATAGCTGATATTGAAATCATAAGAGCGCTATTATCAATCGATAGGTGGGTTGTTTTTGGCGGTAGCTGGGGAGCAACATTATCTCTACTTTATGCAGAAACACACCCTAATCGAGTATCTTACCTCATACTCAGAGGCGTTTTCCTGATGACAGGGCTGGAGTTGGACTGGTTTTACGGTGGTGGTGCCGGGAAATTTTTCCCCGAGCATTGGGGCCATTTCAAAAGCATGATCCCCGCAGAAGAACAAAATGACCTTATCTTAGCTTACCACAAAAGACTGTTTTCTGGAAATCCCATTATTGAAAAAAAGTTTGCCAGTGTTTGGTCTGGTTGGGAAACCTCCTTGGCTGCTTTTGGGAGTGAAAGGAAAATACTTGAAACTCCAAGTGATTATGGTCACGCTTTTGCCCGGCTTGAAAGCCATTATTTTTATAACAAAGGTTTTTTAACTTCAGACAGTCAAATAATGGACAACATATCTTCCATACAAGCTATCACCGGAACTATAGTTCAAGGCCGATACGACATGATTTGCCCTCCCACTTCAGCACATAAGTTAGCACAAAGCTGGAAAAAAGCTAATCTGGTGATGATACCTAATGCCGGCCACTCCCTTTCAGAACCAGGAATAACCGAAGCCTTAGTAAAGACAACAAATTACATTGCCAGCACTCCAAATATACTAAGACTTAGTTAAATTAGAGCGGCCTCAATTCACTTAGTGTTTATTTATCGTATACACGACCTCATTTTAAGCCTAGTTGCGCACTTAAATCCTTTTAGTTTATTTAATTCTAACTTTTAGGACCCCACAAAAAGGTCTTAATTATGATAAAAACTATAGCTACCGCTCTTGAAAAAAAATCCTATGACACTCTTACACCTGTTCAAACCGCGGTAAATGACCCTTCTATTGCAGAGCAGGACTTACTAGTTTCTGCTCAAACTGGCTCAGGTAAAACCGTGGGGTTTGGCTTAGCAATTGCTCAAAACTTATTAGGGGCTTCGGAAAAATTTGACAAACCAGAAACTCCTCTAGCCTTAGTGATTGCACCAACAAGAGAGCTCGCTTTGCAAGTTAAGCGAGAGCTTGACTGGTTGTTCGAGTTTGCTGGAGCCATTGTGGCTTCATGCGTCGGCGGAATGGATATGAGAACAGAAAAGAGAGCTCTCGAGCGAGGCGCTCATATAGTTGTTGCCACTCCGGGAAGGCTTTGCGATCACATTAAGCGAAACTCTTTAAACTTGGGCACAATTAAAACAATTGTCTTAGACGAGGCTGATGAAATGCTCGATCTTGGGTTTCGAGAAGATTTAGAGTTTATTCTTGAAAAATCACCGTCAAACAGGCGAACATTAATGTTTTCAGCAACTGTTTCAAATTCAATCATCGCCTTAGCACAAAACTATCAAAGACCAGGCTCTGTTAGACTTAATATCACAACAGAAAAATCCCAACATGCTGATATTGAATATCGAGCAATGCGAGTCGGAATGATTGACGCTGAAAATGCGATAATAAATGTACTACGCTATTATGAAGCTACTAATGCTCTTGTGTTTTGTAACACTCGGGCGTCAGTAAACCGGTTGACGTCTCGGTTTTTGAATCGAGGCTTTCAAGTTGTGTCATTATCTGGCGAGCTAAGCCAACAAGAAAGAACAAACGCACTACAAGCTTTACGCGACGGAAGAGCTCGGGTCTGCGTTGCAACTGATGTTGCAGCTCGTGGCATCGACTTGCCCAATCTTGAGCTTGTTATTCACGCAGAGCTTCCCACTAACGAAGAAATCCTGTTACACCGCTCTGGTCGCACGGGCCGAGCAGGTCGTAAAGGCGTTAGCGCTTTAATAGTACCTGTCCGGTCACAAAAAAAGGCTGAACGCCTCCTGAGATTCGGAAAACTAAAGGCAGAATGGTGTGAAGCTCCAACAGCAGACGATGTTCGTAAGCGCGATGAAGAAAGGCTGTTTTTGGACCCTGTTTGGGAAGAGAAGTTAACAAAAAACGAGACGCCTTTAGTTGAAAAGTTAGCAAAGAAATTTTCCCTTGAACAAATTGCCGTTGCTTACCTACGCTTGTGTCAAAAACGTCAAACGGCCCCAGAAGAACTATCAAAAACAGCAGCTTTTTCTCAAAGTCCCAACGATTCCAGTAAAAACTTTGGACCAAGTGATTGGTTTTCGATACCAGTTGGACGCAATCAAAACGCAGAGGCTAGATGGTTGCTACCCTTGTTGTGTCGATACGGAAACCTAACAAAAGACGACATTGGTGCAATTAGAATTCAACCAGACCAAACGGTGTTTGAAATTCTTAAAGAAAAAGCACCTAAATTTATTAAAGATGTTGGTCCGAAAATGTTACTGGAGGACAAAACAAAAATTTCTGTTCTCGATCAGAAACCTCACTTTACAGATCCAAGACGGGAACGAGCCTCTACTGGCAAGAAAGATTTTTTTAACGCACGCGAGGAACGGACAAAGCCTAGGCCCAATTATAAAAAAGATGGGTCTGGCCCTAAAAAAGACTTCAGCCAAACTTCTAAAAAAGGTGTGGCAACAAGATATAAACCTCTTCGAACCCCAGAAACGCTGGCTACCCCTGACAAACGAAAAACACAAAAGCCTTATAAAACTGACGCCGTTTCTGAAACAAAAAGCAAATACAAACAAAAAGTTTCTAAATCCTCATTCGAAAGAAAGACACCCCCCAGCCTCTCCCAAGATCAAGAACGCAACCTAACTAAACAAACCAACTTAGAGCCCAAAAGACCCCCGGAGACCCGGAAGCCTTTTGGAGCAGCCGACCCCTCTAAGCCGTTGCCTCGTAAAGGAAGAAAGTTAAAAAGTTCAAAGAGCTTTAAAAATAAATCGGAAGGAAAGAGTCGCCCTGCAAATGGGGCAAAAAAATTCAACCCAAAAAATTGAAACTGAAGTTCAGGATTTATACCCTAGTTAATTTATCTTAATGAACGCTTGTAGTCTTTTATAATGGGCGTTATAGGAAAAATAACAGCGGCGCATTGGCTTCCAAACCCAACGCTCCACAGAAATACTATCACGGGCTGTTGGCCCGTTTTTTTTGTTTGAAAGAAAAAATGTCTGATCTTGTTGCTAAGTCGGCTATTGACCTTAAGCTCACTAACATTGTTAAACCTGTGATTGAATCTTTAGGCTATGAGCTCGTTAGAATTCGGCTTTCTGGTCAACCCTTGGAGTCTCTTCAAATTATGGCTGACAGACCCGACGGAAATATTGAGGTCGACGATTGTGCTAAAATATCCACGGCGGTATCTGCTGTTTTGGATGTGACTGACCCGATACAAGAAAACTATACTCTAGAGGTCTCATCCCCTGGAATCGATAGACCATTAACTCGCCTAAAAGACTTTAAAATTTGGGAGGGGTATACGGTTAAGGTCGAAACGGATGAACTCATCGATGGCCGCAGACGTTTTAGCGGTGTGCTTCGGGGCATTGAAGATGACAACGTTCTTTTATCTTTAGAAGAGGGCGACGTAGCTTTAAAGTTCGAATGGCTGAGCAATGCAAAACTTATCTTAACTGATGATCTAATTAGGGATGTGTTGCGCAATAAGAAAAATTTTGGGAAAATAGACGAAACACAATTCGACGAAGTACATAATTTCGTTGCGGGAGAAGGGGAATAAAATGGCAATAACATCAGCAAATCAATTAGAGCTTTTACAAACAGCTGAAGCTGTAGCACGAGAGAAAATGATAGACCCTGAGCTAGTTCTTGAGGCTATGGAAGAGAGTTTAGCTCGTGCTGCTAAGTCTAGATATGGAGCAGAGCTTGATATTCGAGTCTCTATAGATCGAAAAACAGGAAAACCAACTTTTATAAGAGTGCGTACAATTGTCGAAGATGCTCTAATTCGAAATGTATCGGCTGAAATCACCGTAAAGCAGGCAGAGCCCCTAAAAGACGATCCCCAGGTTGGAGATGAAATAGTCGATGAAATTCCTCCCGTTGAAATGGGTAGAATAGCCGCCCAATCTGCTAAACAGGTTATTCTTCAGAAGGTAAGAGAAGCAGAAAGAGACCAACAGTTTGAAGAATTTAAAGACCGCGCAGGAACAATCATTAACGGAATTGTAAAACGCGAGGAGTATGGAAATGTGATTGTCGACATTGGCCGAGGCGAAGCAATATTACGTCGCAACGAAAAAATTGGCCGCGAAAGCTATAGACCAAATGATCGCATAAGGGTATACATCAAAGAGGTTCGGCAAGAGTCACGTGGCCCGCAGGTCTTTTTAAGTCGAACAGACCCTCAATTTATGGCTGCGCTTTTCAAAATGGAAGTTCCGGAAATCTATGAGGGTATAATAGAAATTAAAGCTGTAGCACGAGACCCGGGGTCAAGGGCAAAAATTGCAGTTATTTCAAACGACTCTTCAATTGACCCTGTCGGTGCTTGTGTCGGAATGCGCGGCTCGCGGGTTCAAGCAGTAGTAAATGAACTGCAAGGAGAAAAAATTGATATTATCCCTTGGAACCAAGATCAGCCGACATTTCTTGTTAACGCTCTGCAACCTGCAGAAGTAACTAAAGTTGTTTTGGATGATGCGGCTGATAGAATAGAGGTTGTTGTTCCAAACGAGCAACTTTCTTTAGCCATTGGGCGGCGCGGACAAAATGTTCGGCTCGCTTCGCAACTAACAGGCTTAGACATTGATATACTAACTGAAGGGCAAGAAAGCACTAGGCGACAGGCAGAGTTTGAAACAAAAACAAAGCTATTTATAGAAACCCTGGATTTGGATGAGTTTTTTGCTCAACTTCTAGTTTCAGAGGGCTTCTCTTCTCTTGAAGAACTTGCCTATGTTGATCTAGCAGAGCTTACAGTAATAGACGGCCTTGACGATGAAACCGCGGGGGAGTTGCAAGCTAGAGCTAAGGACTTCCTACAAGCTCAAAACTTAAAGGCCTTAGAAAGTGCTTATTCAAAAGGTGTATTAGACAGCTTGATCGAATTTGAAGGCTTAACACCACAAATGCTTGATGCGTTAGCAGACGATGGTGTTAAATCTCTCGAAGACTTTGCTACTTGCGCGGATTGGGAGTTGGCCGGTGGCTGGACTACTGTTGATGGTCAAAGGGTAAAAGACATAGGGGTTTTAGAGAAATTTGACATGTCTTTAGCCGAAGCTCAAAATTTGGTAATGACAGCCCGAATTCAACTTGGTTGGGTGGATCCAGAAGAACTAAACATAGCTACGCCGGAAGAGTTAGAAGAAGAGCCTGATGTTTAAATCTAAAACTAAGAGCGTTAGTAGTGAAACAAAGATCAATTGATAAAAACCTAGGGGGCCAAGTAAGGAGCTGCATCGCAACGGGTATAGCTATGAGTCCAATATCTATGATTAGATTCGTAATTGGCCCAGAAGGGGACGTTGTTCCTGATATTTACGGTAAGCTACCTGGAAGGGGTATCTGGGTTTCCGCAAAAAGTGCCGCTCTGGAAAAAGCTGTTAAAAAAAAGTTGTTTTATAGATCTGCAAAAAAACCTATATTAATAAGAGAGAACCTTGTAAGTAACGTTGAAAATATATTAACAAGACGCTTAATTAACTTAATTTCTTTAGCGAGAAAGGCTGGACAAGCCGTTACTGGATTTGAAAAGGTAAAAGGTCTACTAGAAACCGATAGAGCAAAAGTTTTAATTCAAGCAAACGACGGCTCTAAGAGAGAAAAAGCAAAATTTAGGCCTCCTGGAAACGACAGTACAAAAATTGGCTGTATGACCAGTCGGGAATTAGGTTTGGCTTTTGGTAGAGAAAGTGTAATACACGCCGCAATTACAGCAGGTGGGCTTTATAAAGAGATCTCGATGGAATCTCTTCGCTTAGCAGGAATACGAGAAAATAATGGCAACACAGGCGCCAAAAAAGGAAATGAAGACGTATGAGTGATAATGACGGGAAAAAACCCTTAGGTCTTCGTAGTGGGCCATCTAGTCCGAGTAACGTAAGACAAAGCTTTAGCCACGGACGAACAAAAAGCGTTGTTGTAGAAACAAAACGAAAGCGCGTTATTGTTCCTCAACAAATCTTACAAAAGCCCAACCCGTCTTCCTCACCAAATAGAGGTAAAGGCGACCAGTCTAAACGCCCTGCCGGTATCACTGATGCAGAAATGGAACGCAGATTACAAGCTCTTAAGGTGGCAAAAAAACAAGATGCTATAGACACTGTTCTAAGGGAAGAGCAAGAAGCGACTCGCACTATAGAGCGTTTAAAAAAACGGGAAGAGCTTGATGCAAAAGAGCGCGAAGAAAAAAAATGGGAAGACCAGCTAAAGTTAAAGGCTGAAGAAGATGCAAAACAAGTTCGTGCCCTAGAGAAGGCAACTCTGGTTGATGCACCATCACCTCGATCAAAAGCTATAAACCCTGCATTAGCACCCACAACAAGAGCTCCACCAAAAAACATACAGACACCCCTAAATAAAGAAGATGAGAACGACGGTAAAGGTAAAGGTAAAGGTAAGGCTTCAAGAGAGCCCGATGCAAGAAGAACCGGGCGTCTGACACTTAACCAAGCCTTGGCTAATGCTGGTGAAGGTCGTCAAAGATCTATGGCTGCTATGAAACGGAAACAAGAGCGCACCAAGCAAAAAATTCTTGGCCAAAATGTTGCGCGCGAAAAGATCGTTCGTGATGTTCAGCTTCCGGAAGCTATTACAGTCCAAGAGCTCGCAAACAGAATGGCTGAGCGTTTACCTGCAGTGATCACATCACTCATGGCAAATGGTATAATGGTTAGCCAAAACGAAACCATAGATGCCGACACCGCGGAACTTATAATAAGTGACTTCGGGCATCGTGTTTTAAGGGTCTCTGATGCTGACGTAGAAGATGTTATAACTCCAATTTCAGACGACGAAAAAGATCTTCAAATACGACCTCCAGTAATAACCATAATGGGCCATGTAGACCACGGCAAAACATCTTTACTGGACGCAATTAGGAAGACAAAAGTTGCAGCTGGAGAGGCTGGCGGTATAACACAGCACATTGGTGCATACCAAGTTGAACAAAATGGGTCCTTATTAACTTTTCTTGATACGCCTGGCCACGCAGCTTTCACATCAATGCGCGCTAGGGGAGCTCAGGTAACCGATATTGTTGTGCTCGTAGTGGCGGCTGACGACGCAGTTATGCCTCAAACTATTGAAGCAATCCACCATGCAGCTGCCGCAAAGGTTCCAATGATTGTTGCTATCAATAAAATTGATAAACCCGGTGTTAACCCCGACAAAGTTAGAACGGACCTTCTTCAGCATTCGGTTGTTGTTGAAAAAATGTCTGGTGATGTATTAGATGTTGAGGTTTCAGCACTAACAGGGGCTGGTCTAGATGTTTTACTTGAAAGCATAGCCCTACAGGCAGAGCTTCTCGACCTTAAGGCAAACCCCAACAGAGCTGCATCCGGAGCTGTAATTGAGGCGCAGTTAGATGCTGGCCGTGGTCCTGTAGCAACTGTTCTGGTTAAAAATGGAACTCTGCGCCAGGGTGACATCTTTGTTGTTGGTCAACAACACGGAAAGGTACGGGCTCTTATTAATCATCAGGGCGAAAGAATTAAAGAAGCTGGGCCTTCTGTCCCTGTGGCGGTTTTAGGTCTTAACGGCACACCGGAGGCTGGAGACGTATTAGACGTTGTGGAAACTGAGGCTCAAGCAAGAGAAATTGCTTCATACAGAAATAGTACCGCTAAAGATAGGCGCGCTGCTGCGGGAGCCGCTACCACTCTTGAACAATTAATGGCGAAGGCTAAAAGCGACGAAAGTGTTTCGGAATTACCTATTTTAGTAAAATCTGATGTTCAGGGATCTGCCGAAGCAATAAAACAAGCAATGGAAAAAATTGGTAATGACGAGGTGCGTGTTCGAGTGCTTCACTCTGGGGTTGGTGCTATTACCGAATCTGATATTGGGTTGGCTGAGGCATCTGGGGCACCCATAATTGGTTTCAATGTACGCGCTAACAGTTCTGCACGAAATACCGCTAACCAAAAAGGAATAGAAATTCGCTATTATTCAATTATTTATGATCTTGTAGACGACATAAAAAAAGCAGCCTCTGGACTTTTATCAGCCGAAATAAAAGAGACCTTTATTGGTTATGCTAAAATCAAAGAGGTGTTTAAGATAACAGGTGCGGGTCGAGTAGCTGGATGTTTAGTAACGGAAGGCGTAGCCCGCCGTTCAGCCGGTGTAAGGCTTCTTAGAGATAATGTCGTTATACACGAAGGTACATTAAAGACCTTAAAGCGCTTTAAAGATGAGGTTCCAGAGGTTCAATCAGGTCAAGAATGTGGAATGGCCTTCGAATCCTACGAGGATATTCGATCAGATGATGTTATAGAAATATTTGAACGCAAAGAAATTGAACGCTCTCTATTATAGGGGATTTTATGGCTGATACGGGTTTTCCTGGTTGGCACGGTACCACAATACTTGCCGTTCGTAAGGGCAAAGAAGTTGTCATAGCCGGGGACGGGCAGGTAAGTCTTGGTCAAACCGTTATAAAAGGAACCGCTAAAAAGGTTCGACGCCTATCCCCCGGTGGAATGGATGTGCTGGCTGGTTTTGCAGGTTCAACGGCCGACGCCTTCACCCTACTTGAAAGACTAGAGGCTAAACTTGAAGCAACGCCAGGTAAATTAGCCCGAGCCTCTGTTG
>Ga0209403_10003669_pt1 | contig 17190 bp, 19 predicted proteins | sample ArcticOcean_MG_C_8_FD_187440 | JGI IMG/M metagenome (GOLD analysis project Ga0209403, IMG submission 187440) | Marine microbial communities from western Arctic Ocean - ArcticOcean_MG_CB11_86 (SPAdes) (version 2) | ecosystem: Environmental > Aquatic > Marine > Oceanic | place: Arctic Ocean... | reverse complement strand
GTCCCATCGTCTAATGGTTAGGACAGATGGTTTTCAATCATCTAATCGGGGTTCAATTCCCCGTGGGACCGCCAAAAAATTATGAAAATACTAAGAGTGGGCGAAATTGGCAAAGAAAAACCTGCAGTAATTGATGCTGATGATAAAATACGTGACTTATCTTCAATAATTAATGATTTCAACCCTGAAACTTTAAATATAGAAACTATTAATAAAATTAGTGGAATAAATTTTTCCAATCTTCCTGAGTTAGATCCATCTAGTAGAGTAGGCGCATGTGTATCAAAACCTTCAAAATTTATTGGTATAGGATTAAATTATAAAGACCATGCTAAAGAGCAAAATTTGCCAGCACCCAAAGAACCAATAATTTTTTCAAAATTTACGAACTGCGTTTCTGGGCCTAACGACAATATTATGATACCAAAAAATTCAAAGCACACCGACTGGGAAGTTGAATTAGGCTTTGTTATAGGTAAAAAAGCTTTGTATGTAAGTGAAGATAAAGCTTTAGATTATGTTTTAGGTTTTTTCTTAGTAAACGATGTTAGTGAAAGGCATTTTCAAAAGGATAAGGGTCTTACATGGGATAAAGGCAAAGGTTTTGACACTTTTGGACCTATTGGACCACACATAATAACAAAAGATGAATTGCCTGATTTTCAAAATCTCAATATGTACCTGGAAGTTGATGGTAAACGAATGCAAGCTGGCAATACCAAGGAAATGATATTTGGGATCAAGTCGTTAGTTTCGTACATGAGTCACTGTATGAGTTTATACCCTGGAGACATTTGTTGTACAGGAACTCCTCCTGGAGTGGGTGAAAATATGAAACCTCCTATTTTTTTAAACGGTGGAGAAGAAATAAAACTTGGAATTGATAAATTGGGAGAACAAAATCATAAAGTTGTTAATATTTATAATTAACGTTTGAATGAAGTTTTTTGTTTATGTAATTGGATCGAAAAGTAAGTCTAAGTTTATTACTTATGTTGGTTATACAAATAATTTATCCAAAAGAATAATATTGCATAACACGGGTAAAGGGGCGAAGTTTACAAGAGGGAGAAAATGGAAAATATTATACTATGAAACATTTTCATCTAAAAATGCAGCAATGAAAAGAGAATTTGCTATTAAAAAAGATAGAGTCTTAAGACAAAAAATTAAAGGTAAAATATAAATGTTTTCAATAATTGTACCAACATATAACAATATAGAATACCTTAAAATTTTAATAACAAGTATTAAAGTAAATTCTAAATATAATCATGAAATCATAATCCATGTTAACGAAGGCACTGATGGAACGCTTGATTATGTTAAAAAGAATAAAATTAAATATACATATACTGAAAAAAATATTGGATTATGCAGCGCAACCAATACAGCTGCATCAAAATCATCTACGCAATATATACTTTATACTCATGATGATATGTACTTTTGTCCTGGATGGGACGTGGCTCTTTTAAAAGAAATAAAAGAATTAAATACAAATTCATACTATATTTCTGGAACAATGATTGAACAATCGAGTGGTCACATTCAATTGGATTGTGGTTCTAATTTTTTAGATTTTGACGAAAGATTGCTATTGGAAAAATATAATGCTGTTAAATTTTTTGATCACCAAGGATCGCATTGGGCACCTCATTTAATTCATAAATCCTTATGGGATAAAATTGGTGGCTTTAGCCAAGAATTTAATCCTGGAATTGGATCTGATCCAGACTTAAATATGAAACTTTGGGCATCAGGTGTAAGAATTTTTAAAGGTTTAAATAAATTTAGGGTATATCATTTCGGATCAGTCGTTTTAAGAAAGAAGAAAAATTTTAAAAGAAATAATGGGACAAGAACTTTTTTACTTAAATGGGGCTTTACACCTATTTTTTTTGTTAAACATTATTTGAGAGGAGGGGTTTTTAAGTTTAACAAAATAATTTGTAATAAATTTTATGAACCTCTTGAAGAGCCAAAAAAAAATACTTCTTTTTATCTGGACTTGTTTATTTGTAAAATAAAGTTATTTTATTTAAAAATATTTAAATTTTAATTTTATTTAATGCATTATTTTTAAATAAGTTAGCTTCTTGTATATATCTACGAACCATTTGTGTAGTTTTGTGACCTGTCATTGCCATAATACTTCTTTCCTCAGCTCCCAATTCAGCTGCTGACGTAGCAAAACCTGATCTTAAGCTGTGTCCTGAGTATTTGCTTGAGTCTAAACCAGCTAAGCCAGCATACTTTTTTATAACTAAGGCTACACTTTTATCTGACATATTAAATATTTTTCCAGATTTAATTTTTGATTTATTCAACCAATTTTTTAATGCAAGTACAGGGCAATAGTTGGTATTAGAAAAGTAGGGTATTCCTTTGGTCATTCCTTCTCCGGATTGGTCAGTTTTAGATCTTTTTATAAAAATTTTTACTCCTTCTGGAACAAAATCAATGTCATCAAATTCTACATCTACAAGTTCTGAGCGTCTAAACCCACCAGCAAAACCAATTAAAATTATTGCTCTATTTTTAATTTTATTAATTTCCTTTTTTTCTTCATCAATTACTTTAATAATTGACTTTAAATCATTGATTAATAACGGTTTTTTTGCTTTTTGGTAGCTTCCATTTACTCTCTTAATGCCCATCAAATTTTCAGTTATCATTGGATGTTTTGTATCTATGTAATGGCCTGAAAGCTTATGAATAACACTTATTGAGGCTAATCTACGCTTTAACGTACTAAATTTGCTTGTTTGAGATAAATTAGTCAGATAAAGACTTATTATTTTCGGCTCTGTTGGCATTGATTTGAAGCCATGCTTAACACAGAAAAGTGTGAAGTCCTTATAATCAGCCTTGTAAGCTCGTAGTGTGTTTATAGACTTTGAATTTTTTAGATTTTTTAATGTTTCTAATTCAAGACTTTTAAGATCTGCTATTAAATTATTCATATTTTCCGATAACCATTAATTATCGGAAGTAATATAATAGGTGCTTTTTAATGTCAATAGATTAAATTAATTTTAATGATTAAAGATTCTAAAGAACATTTAGGTTTAACAAACGAAACATATTTTCAGCATTTAAAGTTCGCAACTTGCGTTGGGATAACCATGATATATGGAGGCATACAGGCAATAATACACGCTATATATCCTGGAATTTTAACAAAAGCAGCAAGCACCAAAATTAAAAAATTATATACTTTGGTTTCAGGCGTACCCGACAATAATGAAGGGAACTAAATTTCAGATTAAGGTATGGCAATACCTTAAAACTATCCCAAAAGGCAAGCTTAAGACCTATAAACAGGTCGCTATAGGCATAAATAGGCCTAAATCAGCCCGTGCTGTTGCTAATGCTTGCGGTAAAAACCCCTACGCTCCTCGAATTCCATGCCATCGAGTAATTAGAACTGATGGAGGTTTAGGCGGATATTCTGGAAAAGGTGGCATTAAAACAAAAATTAGGCTTTTAAAAGCTGAAAAAAGTTTTTTTTAGTGCAAATGTTTAAAAATCGTAAAAAAATAATACTGGATAAAGGTCCGAGTTGGCCAGATTTCAATAAAGCAGAACCGTTTGTAATAAGGTATTACCCTCTTTTCAGACACAGACCCAAGTGGTTTCCCTTTAATATTTTCATTCATAAGCTCTTAAAGAGCGATTTAGGTGATTTACACGACCATTATTGGACATATTTTACTATAATTCTTAAGGGCGGCTATTGGGAAACAACTAAAAATGGCACTTTTTGGAGAAAACCTGCGTATATTGGCTTTCGAAAACATGACCATCGACATAGCATTAGGCTGCCGGAAAATAAATCTGCTTGGACGTTACTTTTTGTAGGGCCTAAAAGAAAAACAAAATTACACTCAAGATACATCAAAAAACATTGACATCAGCCATTTTTTTACTAATTTAACCTCTTTTTTACTAATATGCTTATTTCACCCATCAGTTGTGGTGTTTTAGATGACTTAGTTAAAATAGGCCCCTCTATGGGCCTTTAATCAGCATATTCCTAGACTGCAACCCTCAATTATTTGTTTCAATTTTAAATGAATTAGAATTTTTAATTATCTAATAAACCCCCTTTTTTAAGGTTTATTTATCTTATATATTTCATTTTTTACCAGATTTCATCTCTATGCTTAATTAAACCCTATTTTTATTAGCTTATTTAGCTTATTTTTACAAATAAACTTAGCTTGATAATATAGATCAGGTATGTTTGTTAAAGTACTGTTTTATATGTATAATTATTGTTACCTAAAGTAGTACTTTAAGTATAAATTATTAATCTTTTACAAAAGATCGCTCTCTAAAATAAATATAAACGCCAGAAGATATAATTATGGATAAACCTATCCAAGTCCAATAATTTGGAAAGTCTCCAAAAAAGTGATGGCCCAAGAGAAGATTGGTAACAATTTCGAAGTAACCAAATGGAGCTAGTTTTGAAGCATCTGCATATTTAAGAGATAAAATAAGAAAGAAATGTCCAAGACAGGCAAAAATTCCCATTAGAGCTAATAGAGACCACTGGGAAACAGTAAGGTTAATCCAAACAAAAGGGACGAATAATGAAGCAACTATAAGCCCTACTACACCTGTAAATAATAAAGTTAACAAAGGAGTATCTGAAGTATGTAGTTTGCGAGTTATAACAAGGTAGATGCCATAAAAAATACCTGTTCCAAGTGCACCAATACTTGCCAAATTAAAATCTATAAAACCAGGGCGAATAACAACTAAGCTTCCAATGAAACCAACTATTACCGCAGACCATCTTCTAACACCTACTTTTTCATCTAAAAGAATAGGTGATAAAGCTGTTGTGATTAATGGAGCTACAAAGGCAAGTGTTAAAGCTTTAGCCATAGATATTACAGAAATAGAATAGAAAAATAATATATTTGCGAAAAAAAGAGTTAATCCTCTAAAAATTTGAAGTTTAGGTGCGCTACTCCAAGTTAAATTCTTTCTAAAAAAAAAAATCATAAGTGGCAAGGTAAAGAAGACTGTAAAAAAATACCTAGCCCAAGTGATTTGAAAAAAAGATAAATCAGAACTTAAATATTTAGCGATGGTATCCATAAAAGGAAGCAAAGCCCACGCTAGTAAATTGTAAGAAATAGCTTTCACAACTAGTTAAAGTATTTCAAAGAAATGAATACTACAACTATTAATGTGAAGAATGATAAGAAAGTTGATAAAGCAACGGTGCTAGCAATGCTGTTAGAAATTTTTTTAGGTGAATAAATTTCACTAACTAAAAAAGTTAACACAGCTGATGGCATAGAAGCTTGAATAAACATTACACCCGCTTCAACCCCTGAAAGATTAAAAATTTTAACAAAAAACAATCCAACAATTGGCCCTAATATAACTCTAATAAAAGAGTAAATAATTGTTTCCTTAACAGAAAATACTTTAAGTTTAGATAAAGCGACACCTAGAGACATCAATACTAAAAAAATTGTTGAATAACCTATTAAGAAAGTTGCATTTTCTAAAAATTTTGGTGCTGGGATTTTATAATAAACAAATATTAGGGAAACCATTAAAGCATATACTGGAATACAATTTAACAAGGGTTTTAAAGAAAATTTTTTGCTCGCTAATAAAATGTTTAAACTGAAATGAAAAACTAATATCATAGCAGTTATTGCAGTAGCTATTGCTAAACCAATTTTACCATACGCAAATAAACATAAAGGCATACCCATATTTCCTGTATTTGGTAAAATCAAAGGGGGCAATAGTCTATAAATATCCTTATTTAGTATTTTTAAAATTACCAATCCGATGACTGAAAAAATTGCTACATATAAGGTAATATAAAATGAAAACCGTAAAAAAAGTTCAAAAGTTATATTCGTTGTGGTTAAAGAATAAAAAATAATAGCTGGTAAACCAAAATTACCTGCAAAGGTAGTAATGAATTTAGTATTGAATTTAGGGTCTTTTTTGCCGTACCAATACCCTATTCCTATAATTAAAAATACAGGAAATAGAACTTCAAAAAGTTTAGCAAGAAGAAACATTTATTATGTTCTTATAACTGGAAGTGGTTTATTTGGATCTGTGTAGCCTATCGCTTTTTCAAACTCTGTAAGACGCCTGTATATTGATCTAAGTTCAGTAATTCTTGTCCAATTTTGGATAAATAATGAAAAACTACTTTGAACTTCCCTAAATGCACTCGAAGTTTGTATTAATACACCTAGTGTCATGGCACCAGTAAATAGCCCTGGACCCATAACTATATAAGGGACTATAATCATTGTTTGATTGTACATTATTACCCATAAATCAAAGTAACCGTAGTGTAAAAATAATCGGTGATAGTTAAATTTTATACCGGCAAATAATTCAAGTATTGTAGGTGGTTTAGCATACTCCGCTCTATCATCTTCTCCATAGACCAATTCTTTTCTAAATGCAGCTTCCACTACTTGGTTGTTATATTCTAACCCTGGTAATCTTATTCCCACAAACCAACTAATTAAAAGTCCACCTAAACTTGCAGTTAGAGAAACATAAACTAACGATCCAGTTATATCTTTTAGCAAAGGTATAATAACATTTGACGATAAACCCCAAAGAATCGGGATGAAAGCAATCAATAACATAAGAGCTCTTACAATTTGAAGTCCTATACTCTCAACAATTTTTGCAAAATTCATACAATCTTCTTGAATTCTTTGCGAAGCACCTTCAACTTTAGTATCAACATTTTTCCAATAAGGCATATAGGCAAACGTCATCGCTTCTCGCCAACGGAAAGCATATAAACGTGTAAAATAATTTGTAATTGTGTAAATTATTACATACGGAATAGCTAATTTCATGAAAAGGTAAAGGCCATCATAAAATTCAGAAACATCTCTTTCCGTAGCTTTTTGAAGGAGATCATAAAATTCTTTGTACCATTGGTTAATTTTTACATCGATATATGTTTGAGCTAATAATGATCCAATAATGAATGCAAAGCCTCCCCAAGCCCATAAACGCCATTTTTTTGATAAGAAAAAACTTTTCAACATATAAGCATTCTTTATTTTAAAAAGTTATCTGTATAAGATTTTATTATCATTTTATTTTTTTTTGGTTCTATAAGATTATAATCAATATCATTTTTTTTAGCATAATTAATTGCTTCTTCTTTAGTTGTAAATTCAAGCTTTACTTCTGACATTGTATCTTTGGAAGTCTCCCACCCCATCAGATGGTTTATACCTGTGTTTAATGTTTCAAATTCAAGCAACCAATTCTTGTTTTTTCTTTTTCCTGACTGCATTGCTGTTTTAGCGGGTATATATATTTTTGCTTTTTTCATTTTAAATAATGGTCGGGGCGGCAGGATTTGAACCTGCGACCCTCTGGTCCCAAACCAGATGCGCTACCAGGCTGCGCTACGCCCCGATTGATTGTTTTTATAATGTAAACTGGAATTCTTATCAATGGTTAGCTCATGTTTTTTTTGTAAATAGAAATTATATTTCTGCCTCTTATAGTTATATTTTTATATATTTTAAAATTATTTGGTATTTTATATCTATCTTTTTTGTGTTCACCATACCAATTTCTGTAATTATCAATAATATAATCGGCCCTGTCATTAGAAGTTATAATTAACCTATTTCTATCCTCAATATCAAAAATTTTTTTACTATTTTCTAGTGATAAAGGTCCAGCAGAGCCTATATGTATTGTTTTTTTATCTTCTTCAGATAACAATAGTTCGAAAGCTTGCTTATTAGCAAGACCCCAATAATCAACTTCAAATTTTTCATGAGTATTTTTTCCAGCAAGAAAATTAAAATAAACATTTTGATGTGGATGATCTTTTATCATTTGGTAACCTATAAGAAATAAAAAAAAACCAGTTAATAGAAATAAAGTAGAAGATGATTTTTTAAATAAACTTATATTTATAAGATATAAACCCTTAATCGAAATATATAAAAAACTTGGATAAGTAAAATATAAATGTCTCCAACCGTCATATAATGTTGAATTAAAACCTATAACAAGGAAAATTGGTAAAACAAGAATCAAATAATTAATAAGGTCCTGCAATTCATCATCACCACTCCATAAATCTTTATTACTAGATTTGTTTTTAATAGCAAATGCTCTTTTTTTTATTCGTAAAGAGATTGAAAAAAAACCAAATAAAAAAAGAGCTACATAAAATATGGGTGTTGAAATAGCAATCCAAACAGGAATATAATGCCAAGGTAGATTGGAACCTAAAACATATTTTCCAAAATATAAATTATAACCTCCCCAATAAAAATTCGACATGATGGTAAAAGCTTCTACAAAGTTATTTATTGGGTTTTCCCACAAAAAAGGCCAAAATAAAATTATGACTGCTGGTGATAAAATTAAAAATAACATAAAGGGAAATAAAATTTTTATTTTTTTATTTTTCAAATGCTTTAAATAAGTAAAAAATATAATTATAGGTGGCAAAATTATGCCCATTATTCTTATATCTACGCAAAGAGCGGTAGTGATTGAAAAGAGTATAGAATTTTTAATTGATGTATTTTTAATGAAAGCAATTCCATAATATAAATTAATTATAAAAAAAGATAAAAAAAGTATGTCTTTTTGGTTGTAAAAACTTTCGCCAAAAATTCTTGGGCTTAAAAAAAGACACAGTGCACCAATTATTCCATACACATGACTATTATACCTGTTTTTTATAATTAAGAAGAAATAAAAATTTGAAAGTAAAAAAATTAGATGATTCAAGTAATGAGCTATATAAAATATTTTCTGCTCATTTTTTATATTGAACGTGTATTCAATATAAGCAATTAAAGTATTAAAATAAGCACCATGTGCTCCGTAATAAGAAGTGAGTACAGGTATTTTTATTATTTTGTCTAATTCATTGGCTCCATTTAAATTAAAAGCACTCATTATGTATTTTAAATTCACAAAGCCTTGGATTCGCATTTCCCATTCATCTATGGACACACCAAAATCCTTAAATGAGCACAACCCTACATAAAAAAAAATCAAATAAAGTAAAATAACTATTAAAATTTCAATATTTTTAATATTTTTTAAATAATTGATCATAAAATGATTGTAAAAAAGGTCTTATTAACATTTATTATATAATACTAAACAACTATTTAATATTATGATATTTAAAAATTTGATTCATGATTATTTATATAACTAAATCCTTTAGGTGGTTCTTCAAATTAGAAGCTGCAAGCGGTTTAATACTTCTAATTGCAGCAATAATAGCTCTTATTGTTAGCAATACAAATCTTAGCAGCATGTATTTTGGTTTATTAAATAAACACATTTCTGTTGGAGTTTCTAACTTTAGTTTAGATCTGAGTATACTGCACTGGATTAATGATGTCTTGATGGCAGTTTTTTTCTTTGTAGTTACGTTAGAAATAAAAAGAGAATTTATACAAGGAGAGCTATCTCAAACAAAACAAGCTCTTTTACCCATAATTGGCGCGGTAGGTGGAATGTTGGTACCAGCTTTAATTTATATATTTATAAATTTTGAAAATGGATACACATTAAAAGGTTGGGCTATACCATCTGCCACAGATATTGCTTTTTCTATAGGTGTATTGTCGTTATTAGGTTCAAGAGTTCCAATTTCTTTAAAAATTTTCTTAACAGCGCTTGCTATTATTGATGACTTGGGGGCAATAGTTATCATAGCTTTTTTTTACTCGTCCGAACTTAGCTATTTACACTTATTGCTAATGTTAGGTTCGTTTATCGGTCTAATTTTAATAAATAAAATTGGAGTTAAAAAATTTACTCCTTATCTCGCAATAGGCATTCTTCTTTGGTTTTTTACACATGAATCGGGTATACACTCAACAATCTCAGGCGTACTGTTAGCTTGCGTGATACCGCATAGTAGCAATAAAAAGGATTTCTCTTTGTTATTAAAATTGGAACATTTTTTATCCCCATATGTTGCTTTTGGGATAATGCCACTTTTTGCTTTTGCTAATGCGGGAGTTGATTTAAAGGGTATTTCATTTAATTCAATACTCATGCCAGTACCTTTAGGTATTTTATTAGGTTTATTTGTTGGAAAACAAATAGGAGTTTTTATATTTTCATTTATATCAATAAAATTAAAATTTGCTGAAATGCCATCTAATTGCAATTGGATAAAGCTATATGCAGTTGGAATACTAACCGGAATAGGTTTTACAATGAGCCTATTTGTTGGAAATTTAGCATTCATTGACAATATTGGTGAAATGGATGGTGTAAAAATAGGAGTTTTAGTCGGTTCAACTTTATCTGCCCTAGTAGGTTACTTTTTATTACTATTAATTTCAAAAAAATAATAAATTAACATGATAAATAAAATTAAATATTTTATACTAGTATTGATTATGTTTTCATTCGGTTCGAGCACATTAGCAAATTATGACAAGTTGGCATTCGATTTTAGCTTTAATGATTTAGATGGAGTCCCTATAAAATTATCAAACTTTAAAGATAATGTTATAGTTTTGATAAACGTTGCAAGTCAATGTGGCTTTACAAATCAGTATCAAGACATACAAAAATTGTGGACGAAATATCAAAGTAAAAAAGTCCTCATCCTGGGAGTTCCATCAAATGATTTTGGTAATCAAGAACCTGGTGATAGCAATGAAATTAAAACTTTTTGTGAATCAAAGTTCGGTGTAACTTTTCCTATTACAGAAAAAGTCAATGTTAAAGGAGATAATGCTCATCCCTTTTATCTCTGGGCAAAAAATAATTATGGAAGAAAAGCCATTCCTAAATGGAACTTCTATAAGATTATTATAGGTAAGGATGGTAAGATAGCGGATACGTTTTCATCGATAACAAACCCATCATCAAAAAAGTTTATTAAATCCATTGAAAAGCTTATTAAGTGACCATTTTATTTGTGCCACAAATAAGTATTTTTATTTTTTATATCAAAAGTTTTTTCAATTATAAATCTTGATACCAGTGTTGAATTAAAATATTTCAAATATTTTTTTTTACCATTTTCGGCTATTTTTTTTCTAAGTTTATCATCAACACAATATTTTGAGATTTTATCGGATAAATCCGCAACTCCCTTATAAAAAATCATTTCATTATCATTAAAAAAGTCTCTATATTCCGTTCCCTCATCAACAAATGTTAAAAGACCGTTTCCTATAATTTGAGTTATTCTGTCACTGCTATAGTACTTAATTGGTTTACCCCTGCTTAAGTTCAGTCCCATTTTTGAGTTCGATATAGACTTTAAATAGTTATCTGCCCAAATAGGCTGAACTTTATTTATTCCATAAACGTCAAATTTTACGTTAGGTGTAATTTGCATTAATTTTTTTACAAATACTTCTCTATCGTCAGATTTACCTCTTTTTAAAACCCCTCTATGGACTCCATGACTTAAAGCATAAAAAACATCCATAGGACAGTCGTGTGCAAAATTGTTTAAAGTTTCAAATGATGAGTCTGAAGGATTGGGAATATAATAATATCTATTTTCCTTAGATAAAAAATTTAATGCATCCGGTGAGGTTGTTAAGAAATTTGCATCAATAAAATCTCTTTTATCGAGAACACGTTTTTTATTTTTAAAATAATCAGGACCATTACTACTTAAAGGATCTAAAAACCATTGAGCAATTTTTAAAGATGGATAGTTGCTTTTAAGGTGATCAAGAGTTTCTGGAAAAACTGAATCAGCGTGACCCAGTATTAAAAGATCTGGTTTGAAGTTATAGCATGTTGAAATTAACTTTTTATTTAGAGATTTTGAGCCAGCTAAATCATTAATGGATTTATAATTTTTTTGAATATCACGATCACTAAACTCTAGAACACTATGGCCCATTCTAATTAATCCATTATTCAATCTTCTTCCTGAATTAAAAAAGAGCCTCCCATCATGTCGTTCATTAAAATTTGTAATATGAAGGATTCTTAAACATTTCAAATTAATAGATGGAGATATTTTATTTGTTTTATTAAATGATTTAAACAAAGTGTCGCGATAAAAGTCAATTTCATGAGCGCTTTTTTTATGAGTATGAAAAAAATTTTTCTGTGATAGGTGCTGATATTCTTTCCTTAAAATAGGTTTATCAATTAAAAATTTAAGTTTATTGTACAAATTTTTAGGATCAAGTTTGTCTAAAATAATAGCATTCGTAACTGTTTCCGGTAAACCTCCTTTATTGCTTATTATTACAGCACATCCTTTTGAGGCACCTTCTAGACTAGTTCTTCCAAGGGGTTCATTCCATCTCGAAGGGACTACAGCAATGCTAGTTTTTTCTAAAATTTTTAAAACTCTATTGTGTGGTAAAAAACCTAAAATCTTAAGCTGCTTATGTTTAAAAGTAATTTTATCTCTTTGTTCGTCTCCAATAACTATTCCATTCCAATTTTTATACTTATTTAAAATTTTTAATAATGCATTTCCAAAAATATCATATCCTTTGGATCTATTTAACTTTCCAACAAATGTAATCCAATTACGTTTTTTTGAGATATTAACGATTGATTTTTTAGCAGATTGATAAATTACAAGTAATTTTTCAGAATTTAAAATATTAGTTGGTATTTTTTGTAAAAACCTTTTTTTGGACCACTGACTGTTAAAGATAATTTTTTCGCAGCTTTTTAACAAAAACTTTCTGTCATCTATTGATGTGGATCCACTCATAGACAGTGGATCGTTGTGAAAATAAAGAACAATTTTAGATATAATTTTTTTTGATAAAAGATATTTAACATAAATAGGCCTGTTATGAACTTCAATTATATCTGAGTTAGTAATATCTTCTTGCTTAATGAACTCACCTACATACACTTTGCTTTGACTTTTATAAAAATCTTTTTTTTTAAGAGTAAGGTTTTTGTATTTAATTTTAAATATTTTTTGTCTATTTGTATTTCCGTATACTGTAATACTTTTTTTATATCTACTAATGTTTGTAGTGTCTTTGACAAATAATGAAACAGCACCGGGATAAGATGGTGAAAAGTTCTCTTTATAAGGTAGCAGAATAGAAATTTTTTTCATAAATTAATTTTTAAACCGTCGTATCCAGGTAATACATTTTTTGGAAGAATACGCAACAAAAAATCATAATCCAAATCAGCATGTAAATTAGTAAGTATCATTTTTTTAGGCTTTAATGTTTGATTAATTAACAAACATTGATCAAGAGTAAAATGCGCAAAGTTATTATCTATTTTTAAACAATCAATTATTAAGTAATTTAAATTTTTGAGAATGCTTAGATTTATTATCGAAAGATCATTACAATCACTTAAATAAGCAACTTTTTCAAAAATATAAACTAAGCTACTTGTAACGCCATGCTTTACATCAATAGTTTTAAACTTAATTTTAAACTTAGACTTGCCTAAAAAAAAGCTCTTTTTGGCAACATGAGGTTTGACGATTGCTGGATAGTTTTTTTTATCTATAAAGCAGAAATCGAATCTTTGTTTAAGGGAGTTAATAGTTTTTTTATTACCATAAATATCAATTGGCTTAGCGTTCTTCCAAAAAAAAGGTCTCAAATCAAAAAGGCCATTTGTTTGATCTGTATGTTCGTGTGTATAAATAACGGAAGATACATTTTTGATTTTATTATCAAGCAGCTGATTCCTAATATCTGGAGATGTATCTATCAATATGCTGTTAGATCCTTTCTTTATAAATGCAGAACATCTCGATCTGATGTTTTTTTTATTATTATTTCTACATTTTCCCCAGTTACCATCAATTCTTGGAACGCCTAATGAATACCCACAACCTAATATCGTCAATTCCGTCTTCATATATTTTGAAACAAATCCTTAAAGTTTTTTGATGTATGCAAAATAATATCTTTTACTGGAGTTTTTTTTATTTCAGCCAATTTATTCACCGTATGCACTAAAAAAGAAGGTTCATTTTTTTTCCCTCTTAGAGGTATGGGGGCCAAATAAGGGCTATCAGTTTCAACTAATAATTTACTCAGATCTATTCGCTTAAATGTATTTTGTAATTCCGTGCTATTTTTAAAAGTTATAATTCCACTGGCGGAGAAAAATGCATTAAGTGTAAGTAGTTTTTTTGCAAAATTTAAAGAGCCAGTAAAACAGTGCATTAAAATTTTAGGTTTCTGTTTTTTAAATGAATTCAAAATCTCAAAGGTTTCGTTTTCAGCATTACGTGAATGAACTATTATAGGAACATTAAGTTCAATTGCTGACTCTACATGTAGAGAAAAACTGTCAATTTGTTTTTTTTTGTCACTATGATTATAAAAAAAGTCTAAGCCTGTTTCACCAACACCAATGATCTTATTATTTTGTTTAATATTTTTTATTATCATCTTCTTTGTTACTATGTCTTTAGCTGTTTCGTGAGGATGTATTCCAAAGGTGCCAAAAATCATTGGGTCGTGCTTTACAATCTCAATAATTTTTTCAAAACTTTTGAGAGTTGTGCTGATAGTCAATAATCTTGTTAATCCATTTTTTTTTGACCTATCTATAACACTTTCAATTTGGCTGTACAAAGGTTCGTAGTCTAGGTGGCAATGAGAATCAATCATTGGTTTTTTCAATCTTTTTAAACAGAATTCCAATTTTATTTATTTTACTTCCCGGCTTCAAAAGTTCATGTTTCTCAATGCTAGAAAAAATTATATCTTTTTCCTTCAAATCAAAAATTTTTAGAGCTCTAAGTGAACTTTCAGGCATAATTGGATATATCATAATGCAAATTTTTCTTATAATTTCCAAAGAAGTGTAGATAATAGTATTTAACCTATTTAAATCTTCCTTTTTTTTCCATGGCTCCTGATCGTTGAAATACTTATTAGCATCAAACAAAGAATTAATTATAAAATTCATATAATAGTTTAGGTCTTGTTTATCTATTGCATTTCGCAAATCGTTAATATTATCAGAATATTTATTTAATATTTTTAAGTCATCTTTTGTGAATACATTTTTTTCAGGAACTACTGAAAAACAATTTTTTTCATTGAAAGCTGTGACTCGTTGACACAAATTTCCAAAATTATTTGCCAGATCACTATTTATTGTATCTTCGAGTTTACTTTGAGAAATAGTTCCATCGGCGCCAAAAGAAACCTCTTTTATTAAATAATATCTTAATGGATCTAGTCCATATCTATCAATAATTTCGAGAGGATCAAGGATATTGCCTTTTGATTTTGACATTTTTTCATCTCCTGAAAGAATCCAACCATGGCTATAAATCCTTAATGGCAAATGAATATCGGCAGCCATTAAAAAGGCTGGCCAATAAACTGCATGGAATCTTAATATATCCTTACCTATCAAATGAATTGATGCTGGCCAGAATTTTTTATAAAGAGTATTTTCCTGGTCCGGATAATTAAGGGCGCTTATATAATTTGTTAAAGCGTCTAACCAGACATAAATCACATGCTCTTTATTGTTTGGAACTTTTATTCCCCAAGTAAAAGATTTTCTACTTATAGATAAATCTTTTAAGCCACTTTTAACAAATTGAATAACTTCATTTTTCCTAGATTTAGGTAAAATGAATTCTGGATTTTTTTCATAAAATTCTAATAATTTATCTTCCCACTTTGAGAGTTTAAAAAAATAAGATTCTTCTTCCATCCACTCAACTAAGGATCCTGATGCTATCGATATTTTTTTATTATTTTTGGTTGAAATCTCATCATCTGAATAAAAAGCTTCGTCAGAAACTGAATACCAACCTGAATACTTAGATAAGTAGATATCACCATTTTTTTCTAAAATATTCCATAAATATTGAACTGATTTAATATGCCTTTCTTCAGTAGTTCTTATGAAATCTGTATTAGATAAATTTAGAGTTTTAGATAGATTTCTAAATGATTCACTAATTTGGTTGCAAAATAGCAACGGATCCATATTATTTTTCTCGGCAGCTCTTTGAATTTTAAGGCCATGCTCATCAGTACCTGTTAAAAAATGAACTTCATATCCATCGATTTTTTTAAATCTAGCAAAAACATCTGCCACTATACTTGAGTAAGCATGGCCCATGTGCGGTTTGCCTGAAGGATAATAAATTGGTGTTGTAATAAAATAACTATCTGGCATCAGTTTCTAAAATGTCTTTAATATTTAAAAAAGTATTTTTACTATCTAAGTTGAAGATTTTCATTTCATTCAAAGATTTAAGAATCTTTGTTCTATTAAAAAAATATCTTTTGTTTTTAATAGGATTTTTTTGAATTAGATCGTTATAAAATTTTTCAATAAGTACAGATATATAAGATAAAGTGTCACTGCTTTCGTTTTTTAAAAAAAAATCGCAAAGGTAATAAATAGAAGACTGCGTATTATTGAACATATTAGTCTTATCGCCATCAAAAGATCTAATAAATTTGATTAAATTTCCAGGAGTTTCGAAATAAAATTTTTTAAAAAAAAGATCTGCATTCTCAATACCGATTTGATGTTGTTTGCATAAACTATTAAAAGCATTTTTTTTATCAACTTCATTTAAGAAAAATTTAAATTCTATGCTTCTTGATTTGATTGTATCAATAATTTTGCGGCTATTATTTTGAACTAAAATAAAAAAAGTATTTTCAGTTGGCTCTTCCAAGCATTTTAACAGTGCGTTCGCAGCATTTAAGTTTAAAGTTTCTGCATTATCAATAAGTACAATTTTAAGATTATGTTCATAAGTTGTATTTTTAAGAAATTTTAATAAACTTCTTACTTGAGTAATTTTAATGTTATTTTCAGATTCTTTATTGTTAATTAAAAAAAAGTTTGGATGAGTGTTGGAGTTAACTAAATTATAACTACGATTATCAGGATTTATATAATTATCTTGAATTAAGTACTTGTGTTGCTCGTTAACAGAAAGAAAATAATTAACTAAGTGATATGCAAAAGTTGCTTTTCCCAGTCCCTTTTGTCCCAATAGAATCGAGCACCTAGGCATTTTTTTTTTCTTTATAAGATTTACAAATAGATTAAACATTGAGCTATACTCATATAAATACAATTGTTTATTTGATTTATAGTTTAATTCTTTATCTGCCGCATCTATCATCTTAAAACTTACTATAAAATTTATTCAATATAATTTTCTCAATTTCATTCGTATCACTAGAATTGTCT
>Ga0209403_10003667_pt1 | contig 17196 bp, 15 predicted proteins | sample ArcticOcean_MG_C_8_FD_187440 | JGI IMG/M metagenome (GOLD analysis project Ga0209403, IMG submission 187440) | Marine microbial communities from western Arctic Ocean - ArcticOcean_MG_CB11_86 (SPAdes) (version 2) | ecosystem: Environmental > Aquatic > Marine > Oceanic | place: Arctic Ocean... | reverse complement strand
CGCTACCGGATCGTCACATACCGTCCTAATGCCATATTGGGCGGGGAAATTCGGAAAGACCGAGCTGGTCGGTCGGCAGATATCAAACCGCGGGGGGACGATGTACTGCAAATTAGTAGATGATCGAGTGAAGATCGCAGGTCACGTCGTTGAAGTAATGACCGGCGAGCTAACTATCGATTAGGGCGGGCGAATGAATCTACATTTACTACATTCCGCTCTGGGACAGGTGATAATTGGGCTCAATCGTCACCTAAATCCTCAACCAAAGTTGCACATGTCGCAAGTCGAATCAAAATTTCTAGAGTCGTTACGAACAGGAACCACGCTCGCCGACGGTGGTATTGGTTCGCTCATATTTCAGTTGACTGGGCGCTTAGCGTCGTCGGACTTTTCATACGAAGCCATCAACCTTCGAAATCCCAATCTCATCAAAGGGATTTACACATCGAGCATGGCAGCAGGTGCGACGGTCCTCACCACAAATACGTTTTCGGCTAACGAATCCGAGCTAACGGTCGCCGGAGCCGGAGATCAGGTGGACCAAATAAACAAAGCAGCAATCACAATCGCTCGAGAAGCGATCGAAGAACATTTGGCCGAATATCCGGACGATAGCAGTGTTGTTTTCGTAATCGGATCGATTGGACCTGGCGGAACAACAGTTCAATCTTATTCAACTCAAATCGATAGTCTAATCAAGAACGGCGTCGATGCGATTCTTCTAGAAACCTTCACCGATACCGACCGCTTATTGGCACTAACTCGGGAAATCACGTCCAGAGACGGCGCCCCTCCGGTGATCGCTCATGCAGCGCTCGATCCGGGAGTCGGAGATACTCAGGCATGGCCGATCGAACCGGCACAATTCGCTTCGATGGCTGCCAGCGCAGGAGCTTCGGTAGCAGGAATCAACTGCGTCGCTCCATGGGTGGCGGCTGAGTTCATTCAAGAGGCTCATACTGCACCAGAGGTCAGCAATGGTGATCTACTGCTCTCTGCCATGCCCAATGCTGGCGGATTCGAGCGCATCGGCCATCGCTTCCTTGCCCGTTCGAATCCTGAATATATGGGGACACTTGCAAGGCAACTTGGCGATTCAGGAGCCGCTCTTGTTGGCGGATGCTGCGAGGTTCACCCTGAACACGTCCGCGAAATGTCAGCTTATCTAAAATCTCGAACGTCTTCACTTGGCGCCGATCTAGCAATGTCGTCGGAGGCTCGGCAGCGGCGTGAACATACTGCCGATGATTCTCGCAAGACCAACGGCAGTTTCTCACGAAAGATTTTTGACGGAAAATTCGCAATCAGCGTGGAAATGGTTGCACCAACCGGTTCCGATCCCAAAGCTTTAGATCTCAGAGCCCGAATAGTTCAAGAGATCGTAGTTGATGGATTGGCTGATGCCGTAGACATCACCGATGGCTCAAGGGGCCTCCCGTTGATCCCGCCTGGAGATCTGGTAGAGCTGATCAGAGCGAAGCTAGATTGGCGAGACCACGATAAGTTGGAGTTCATCGCCCACTTTGCGGGACGGGATCTGAACACACTTGCTGTTCAATCAAGATTGATGGGTTACCACCTACGTGGCATACGAAATGTTCTATTTATTACTGGAGATCCGCCGAAAATGTCGCCGACATACCCTCGTTCGTCGGCGGTATTCGATATGAACTCAATTCATATGATTCGAGCCACTGCCGATCAACTCAACGTCGGGAGGGATTTCGGCGGCAACCCGCTAGGTGGGAATCTCGATAGCGGCACTAAATTCACGATCGGTACCGGTTTCGAACCTGAGGCACTAAACATCGATGCTGAAATATATCGTCTTCGAGCAAAAATTGATGCTGGAGCGGATTACGTGATGACTCAGCCGGTTTTCGATGACGCCGCGATGAAAACTATTGCGCCCTTCAGGAATCTCGTTTCAGTTCTGCCAGGGGTGATGGTTCTCAAATCCAAATCTCATGCACAACTAATTGCTCAAGTCCCCGGGGTCAACCTGCCGCAAAGCGTGATCGACTCCCTAGCGAAGTACCCCAGTGGCAATGATCAGCTGAAGGCTGGGGTCGATCTTGCCGTGCGTCAGGCTCACGAATACCGTTCTCAAGGCTGGGCCGGCGTGTATCTCATGTCTCCGGCGTCGCTAGGGGCCGCAAAACAGGTACTAAAAACCCTGGCCGAATAACGACCAGGGTTTTTAGTTATTTCTGTATCAGGATCAAATCCTACGAACGTAATGTCATCCGCCGTAAGGAAGGCACAGAGCATTCGCACAACTAAGAACATTCAGTTCCTCGTTGTCCAGATTCTGGTAGATGACAATCGGAGTACCGTCAGTTCTCATAACTGCGGAGTTCTTCTGACCAACAACCCCTTCACCAATAACCTGCCTGCCCACAGTCGTGGCACAAGCAACATCAAGACATTTGATCATTCGAAGTGCGTTCTTAAATTTGTTCTCAAAGAAGACAATGGGTAGACCGTCCGAGCCGACCGCGATAGTTGGCCACTGCCCTGATGAGCCTGAATTGTCGGCCACGGCTGAGCTAAATCCAGTGCAATCTAGTGTTGAACAGTGGATGATTTTCAGCGAATCAGTGGTCCGATCAAAGTAAGCCAAAATCACGAAACCATCGGAACCGACCGCAAGTGCAGTATATTCGCCTGTGTTTGCGGCAGAATCGACGGGAGTCGACGTTTTGGATGTGCAATTCTCAACGCTGCAATGAACAACGTGAAGTGACTGTGCGACGGCGCTACGGTAAGCAACAAGCGACAAACCATCGAACCCGATAATCGTTTTCGTATGCGTTGGGTCATTAAGCGTGTCAATCGACGATATATCTGCAGATCCGCAAGCAGCATCAGTGCAAAACGCTAATTTTAGCTCATCATTCGTTACGTCCCTGTAGCTAACTACGGGCATTCCGTTCGGACGGATGGCGATCGAATTGTGCTGGCCTACGTCGCCCGATTCGTCCACAGTAACCGATGATGACGAACTGCACGCAATATCGGCGCAACGCATTACTTTGAGGTTGAATTCAACTGTTTGGTCGGCATTGGTCGTGTTGTCGTACATGCTTACGACCGGACGACCTTCAAGGCCGATACCCATATCAAGGAATTCGCCTGCACCTTCCGATGAGGTGTGAACCGTGCGATCAAATGTTGAACAATCGTTAGCTGTGCAATGGATGGTATTCACTCGCCTCATGTTGCGGTCGTAAAAGACAGCGAACGGAAATCCATCGATTCCTAATTTCATCACCACGTTCTGCCCGGTTGCTGTGTCCGAAGTCAACGTCGTGATCAGATTGGTTACTGGATTGCTGCCGCTCGAACCTCTCGTAGAAGACCCGCAGGCCCACACGCCAGACTCAAATGTTGCTGCCTGACCACTTGAACACGAAAGGCTCGCTAGCGTGTCAGCATCAATTCCATCAGCCAGTCCTACAGGGACTCCAGTTAGGCCATTCCAATCCGTGGCCGCAGCGATTGCCGCGTCAACCGCAGACAATCCATAGTATTCAGTATCGTGATTGTGATCTGACCGAGCCAGCGTTGCTGCCTCACCGGTTCCAGCCACATCTGCGGAAACGACGTCGTTGGAAATCGTCAGTCCATAACCAGCTTCGATTCCGTATGAACTACCGGGCACTCCGATGGCGCCCCTGTCTCCCTTTGGCCCGGCAGGCCCAGCCGGTCCTTTGGCACCGGTATCGCCGGTAAGTCCACGTACACCGTCGACCCCAAGTTCGCCCTGCGGACCAGTGGCACCAGTGGCACCAGTGGCACCAGTGGCACCAGTGGCACCATGGGGACCATCTGCCCCGGTTTGCCCATTGCAAGCGGCGAAAATCGCAATACTTGCAATTAGCAGAACCGACACGAGGAATGATCTAGGAAAGCCGACTGAATTTCTTTTAGTTAGTTTTGAACTGAGCATTTAATACCTCTTATCCGGTAAGTTTCCGTCCTAACCGCCAGTCACCGCCTAGGGCTGTCACTACCAGATTTGGCAGAAGTTGAAATTCAAGACAAAAAAAGGCCGCAGAAGATTATATCCAGCGGCCTTTCGACAGTTCAGTTTAGAACTAGGAATTAGCTCCAAACACGGTCGTGCGCATCGAGTTCGTCCCACTCTGACGTATCTTCGAACACACCGGCTGGGTAAACACCAGCACGAGTTTCGCTTGCTTTTGCAAGGTTCTCAGTGATTGCCTCTTCGTTCAATTCGAGTCCTAGACCAGGAGCGTCAGTGACAGTGACATATCCGTCCTTGATCACATCACCCTCTTGGCCGACAAGATCTACAAGATCGTTCCACCAAGGGTTATCGACGGAGTGCATCTCCAAAGCTATGAAGTTCTCCATCGACATTGCAGAGTGGGCATTTGCCATCGCAACAATCGGCGAACCAGCCTGATGAAGCGCAACACCGATACCCGCATCCCGGCAGTAGTCGGCAATTCGCTTGGTTTCGATAATTCCACCTGATGTAGCGAGGTCAGGATGAGCAACCGAGATTGCCCGAGCATCTACCAGAGGCTTGAAACCGTCGAGACAGTAGATGTCTTCGCCCGTGCAAACAGGAGTATCAACACCAGCCTTCAATGCCTGCCACTGGTCCACAAACTGCCATGGAATCATGTCTTCGTACCAGGCAAGTGAGTACTGGTCGAGAGCCTTACCGATTCGGATCGCGTTCTCAACACCCATGTGACCGAAGTGATCTGAGGCGAGAGGAATTTCGTATCCGATAATGTCTCGAACAGCCCCGACGTACTCCTGCATCTTTGAAATACCGTAGTCGGTAACCTGAATACCTGTGAACGGGTGCATAACAGTTGCGGATTCTTGCGAAATCTTCTTATTGATGACTCCGCCCTCAAACTCCTCGGCGATCCAAGTTCCTATGTCCATTTTGAGGAACTCGAAACCTCGATCCATACGATCCTTCAGAAGCTTGCCCATCTCTTCAGGGTCTTTCTTCAAAGGAGTATCGGCATATACCTTGATTTTGTCATCGCCGTACTTCCCACCAGCAAACATGTATGCGGGCACGCCAAATGCCTTACCTGCGAGGTCGCAGAGGGCCATTTCGACTCCGCAAACACCACCACCGAGTCGACCATGACCACCGAACGGCTTGATCTTCTGGAATAATCGGTCGATATCGCACGGGTTTTCGCCGAGTATTCGGCTCTTGAGCATAAGAGCGTAGCGAGCTGAAGCGCCGTCTCGAACTTCACCAATACCAACCAAACCCTGGTTCGTCTCAAGCTTGATGATCGGCCATCGCCATCCGCCCCCACCAACGACTGCGATTCGCATGTCGGTGATTCGGAGATCAGAAGGACTTGAAGAAGTCTTTACCTGATCGACTGAACTTGTGTTTTGATCTGCCAAATTACTAAATTTCCTATTTCTAAACTGAGCTACGTGAAAAACTGACTACTTCAAGCGGTTAGCTTTCCATTCTTCAAAATCTTTATCCATGTCTTCTGAGAACTTCCGGTCTACTTCACCAGGCGTGTAAACACCTTCCCTGATGCGCTGCTGACCGAATTCGTCTTTTAGACGAATCGATTCGGATCGCTCAACAACTTCCAAGGCAAGGTGAGGTGGAATAAATACCACTCCCGTGCTGGTTCCGAGAACAACGTCGCCCGGTACACAAGTTGCTTCACCAATGCGAGTGATGCCGTTTATCTCTGGCATGCTCACATCAAGAATCGCACTTGGGTCAACACCTCGAACGAATGCGTTAAAATCGTCCATCTCAATAATTCGTTGAGTGTCGCGAATTCCACCGTCGATCACCATGCCTGTACCAGACCGTGACTTAATGGCTGTAGCGAGGTTGTCGCCAGCAAATGTTCCGTTGAATACCTTGCCAAACAAGTCAACAACGATCAGATCGTTCTGTTCCAGCTCATCGATAACCCATGAGTTTTGGAATCCAACACGCTCGTCTTCCTCACCCTGCTTGTCGATTGAATCGTGAATGTCTGGTCGACGTGGAACCCACCGGCAAGTCACTGCGCGCCCGACAATTACACGATCCGGGTGAAGGTTCATCCAGTTTCCGGAAAACTGAAAGTGATACTCATTGCGCTTGCAAGTACCCCAAGCCTCTTCAGTCGTTACGAATTTCATCCGTTCGAGGATGTCTTCAGATACCAACGGTCGACCGTTTGCATCTCGATCGCCGTCCCATTTCCTGGTAACGGACCGAATCATTTCAGGGTTAGTTACTTTCATAATTTCCTTGGAAAAATATCACGATTAGTGAAGATAAAAATCCGTCAAAAAGTGTATACCTAGACCTGTGGAGCAGGCGTTCCATCTTCGTCCAGAATGCGAGCTTCAATCAATGCCTGCTTCATGTCAGCAACTTGTGATTCTGACAACGGTAGGTTTGGCTTACGTGGCACCGTACCTTCATAGCCCATCAGATTGAGAGCAGTTTTCTGAACACCTACACCCCACGACATGCCGATAGAATCTACGTTATTGATGCGTTCCTGAATCTCACGCGCTTCAGCGTAACGGCCATCAAGACAAGCCTGAATTATGTCTCGAGCAATGTGCGGACCCCAGTTACCAAACAACAGGCAGGCACCAACAGCACCGATCATTCCCCCAGGCATTAGAAGCGTCCCGTTACAGGTCCACAGCTTTACCTTCTCGTCTACAAATTGTGCCATTCGGCACTCGTATCGGTAGTTGAGAGACATGATGTAAGCGAACACGTTGTCGAACGCCGTCAGGTCTCTCAATTCTTCCTTAGTTATATCGGTCCCCATCGCAGTTTTAGGCTGATGGATTATCACGACAGGAACGGGACTACCTTCAGTGACCTGTTCGAAATAATCTTGGATGGGTGCTGTGTTTACGACTTTGTTCGCAGCCGGAACTCGAACCCGAACCATGTCTGCCCCGGCTTCGGCATACAAGTTAGATAACCGCACAGCCTCAGTTGGTGACAGAGCGTCGATACCGGCAATCACAAACCTGCGTCCGGCATGAGCTTCTACGACGGTCTTAATGGCCGAAACCTTCTCAGGTTCACCCATGTGAAACTCTTCCCCACCGTAGCTGCCGACGACAAAACCCGACAATGCCGTGTTTGAGAACTTGTCGACGTTCCTGGCAAGCGCGTCAAGATCAAGAGATTCATCTGCACGGAACGGCATATTGGTTGGAGCAACGATTATTGGGTCGGAGGACGGAATTGACATCTGAGATCCTGTATTAATTACGTAATTAGATATCGGAAGCAAAAGTCTACGCTTCAAATTGAAATCGATGTTTAGACACATCCAAAAACTTCAAGGATGATTCACTCGCAGGAAACCCAAAAACAACGCCCCGACGTTTATCGTTATCGGGTCGGTGGTAATCTACGCCGGCGCTGTCACCTATCAACATCTCTACTCTTTATTCTTGAGAATTGAATCGCAATTGAAAAAGACCGCGCTGGCCTCGGTAATCCTTGGATCATTGTTCGCCATTGCACTGATGGGATGCAGTGACAAATCTGAGCCTCAGCAGCTCGTAGTATTTGCCGCAGCATCTGATGTGGCCCTGGGTACAGCGCGCATTCCACTTAACATTCAGGGGATCGACGGGTCGAGATTCGACGATCGAGCAGATGAACTAGAGATCACCTACACATCGCCTACGTCAAACGAAACTCATGTAGTCGATAATCTCACTTGGCGGGCTTGGCCTGTCCGTAACGGAACTTACACAAGCACGATGATATTCGACGAGGTCGGATTGTGGAGTATCAAAGTTCGAGTTAAAGCAGACAATGATTCGATTCCAGCAGGAAGCGGAATACTGGTCAAATCGGCTACCGATGCCCCAAATATCGGAGACCCTACCCCACTGACTGCGACCAAAATTGAACCTGCCGATGGAAATCTGCGCTCGATAACCAGTGCACCTAATCCTGATCCCGACCTCTATTCGATTAGCTTTGACGATGCCGTAGCCCTTGGCAATCCCACGGTAATCACTTTCTCAACTCCTGCTTATTGCCAATCAGCCACTTGCGGTCCTCAAACTGAGGTCCTTTCAGCATTAGATGACAAGTACAACGGACAAGCTAGCTTCATACACGTCGAAATTTTTGACAACCCAGAAGAAATGCTTGCGGCTGGTGATCCATCACTCGGCATCGAGGCTCCTGTTATCCATGAATGGGAATTCCACACCGAGCCATGGACGTTTGTAGTCGATGGCGACGGCATTGTTGTTGGCCGTTTCGAAGCATTCACCACCCAAGTTGAGATCGAAGAATACTTAGTTCGTGCCCTACGATAGGGCTAGTCGCCAATACTCACTATCGTCAGCACTCCAGGCTCCAACTCCTCGTACACAACAGTTATCGCCTCTTGTAGCGCCTTGTGCTCGTTGAGATGTGACGGCGTAAACCCTAAGAAGGTCCCAGCGCCATCGAATGTCCACACTTTGCCTGAGTCCTCGCGAATCGTGAGACTGGATATCGTGGTGACCGAAGCTGGTTCGACGCTCAATACTTGGCCGCGCACGGCGCCCTCGTCGTCCTTTACGGAAATTACAGCGAGTGCGATTGATATCAGTGCGGCGCCGACGAATAACGCCGGAACAATAGTTCTTGTCTTGTTCATAGATTGATCGTAGCAATAAACCCAGCAACCGCAGACTTAAACTCGAAATCAAAAACGTCCCCCCACAGCGAGCGGGACATTTTTGTGTGTTGAGCAAACGAAATGTTGGTGATTACGAGGTATAAACCAACTCATCGGATGGTATCTTCAACGACGAACTGATCGGGAAACCTTCTAATAGTTGACGGCGTCCATTCCTAACAGCGTGAAGTAACGCTCTTGATCACCGAGTACCACACCCTCTAAGTTGCAGAACCCTTTCGCACCAAAACCCGGCGACAAAGTCGTACGTAGACCGCGGCAATCAGAAATGTCGCCTGTACACGCGCACGTCGAGCGACGCGAGGTTCCTGTTCGAGGACCGACGTCACCGATGATGCTTGTCTACAGTTTTTTCGCTGTAGCCGCAGTCGGTGCCCTTCTCCTCTCGCTTCCGGCCTCAAATAGATCAGCCGAATTTATGTCGCCAATCGCGACATTCTTCACATCTGTTTCGGCGATGACTGGAACCGGCTTGGTGATTGTCGACACCAGAGAACACTGGACAGGGTTCGGCCAATTTGTAATCGCAGCTCTAATTTTTATTGGCGGACTGGGTTTCATGACCGGTGCCGCATTCTTACTGTTGATCACCGGGCGCCGTTCAAGCCTCCAAGGTCGCTTGGTAGTAGGCGCAGGGCTCGATGACAACCGTCTCGGTACTATCGGCTCGCTCGCTCAAAACATCATATTGATGGCGATCATCGTCCAGATTATTGGTGCAATGTTCATATTTGTTCGCTGGTACGTAGTCGCACCGATATGGCAAGGAATGAGTTTAGGCGAAGGCGTTTGGCAAAGCGTTTTCACTTCGATATCGGCATTCAATAACTCAGGTTTCGAAATCCTTCCAGATGCACTCGTGGGTGGAAGCAGCCTGGTCGGACTAAGCAGAGACATCCCTACTCTGGTAATTATTGGAGCGATGATCATTATCGGATCGACCAGCTACGCAACACTTGCAAACGTAGTTGAGATCCGTGGTTTGCATCGCAGAACCCTTGGTTCGAAAAGCGTGCTCGTCGGCACCGCCGCGATAGCTCTGATCGGAATCGGTGCGTTCGTTACGATAATCGGTGTGAACAGAGATTTGCAGTCGCTGCGGGTTTTAGGGTTAGTCATCATAACTATTTCAGCTTCATACGCCGCAATCACTTACATCATACGGATTCGGACTTGGCGACATCTAACACTCGACACGAAGCTCGTGTTGGTCGGAATTGGAGTGATGTTGCTCATCGGATTCGTTTCGTTTATGTCGCTTGAATGGAACAACGCCGATACGATCGGAGGTGAATCGGTTAGAAGCAAAGTCACGCAAGGGTTCTTCCATACAGTCAACCGAACCGCCGGGTTCGCCACCATCGACTACAGCAAACTTCATACGGCCAACTCAACGGTCACAGAAGGCCTGATGTTTGTCGGTGGCGCATCGGCATCGACAGCCGGCGGAATCAAAGTGAGCACATTCATTGTGATTGTTATCGCATCGTTCGCTATTTTCAGCGGTAAAGAACGAACAACGGTCTTCGGACGTGAGATTCCCCGAGTCAACGTTCATCGTGCAATGGCAGTCGGTGCCACCGCAGCTGCAACGGCTCTTGTGCTGGTTGTTGCGATATTCATTGTTCAACCGGGTTTAGACTTCCGTACAGGCGTTTTTGAGCTAATTTCAGCTTTTGGTAATGTCGGTTGGTCAGCCGGCGCTACATCTCAGCTCAATAAAGGTGCGCAAATTGTTTTATCGATCACCATGTTTGTCGGCAGATTCGGGCCACTCACCATCGCGCTATTCATGGCTGGTCGTGAACGCCAAGATCCAATCCGTTACGCGAGCGAACGTATTCGCATCGGTTAATGGATTCTCCGGTCGCCTAATATATTGAGCGATCGATTGCGGGTCTGCGCAAACAGCTAAAGAAAAAGAGGCGGAATGATCCGCCTCTCATCATCAGCGCACAACTGTTTACCATTGGACAAACATTGGCATCACGACGTGTGTGTATCCCTGGTGATTCTCAGATCTAAATACTCCGGGACTCGATGGAGTGGTTGTTTCTAGATCGACGTCATCGCCATTCATCACGTTCAGCACGTCCATCAAGAACTTACTGTTGAACGCAACCTTGGTTTCTTCGCCCTCTACCTTTGCATCGAGTTCGTTCTCGTTAGAACCGACTTCCTCTGCTCGCGAGATGACCTTCACAGCTCCCGCACCGTCGTCTTCACCTGGACTTACGATGACCCTAATGATCCCGCTTCCATCTCTGGCGAAAATCGATGCTGCCCTTGTTGCCTGAACCATGCTTGAAAGATCAACTGTCGCTTTGGTTCCATAGCTAGTCGGAATTAGCTTCTCATAGTCAGGGAAGGTGCCCTGCACGAGAGCAGTCACTACCTCCGAGGTATCAAGACGGAATTTTGCAGATCGTCCATTAGCATCGATAGACAACTCCACGCTTGAAGACCCATCTCCAAGCAATCGTTCAACCTCTGCCAGAGTTTTAGCAGGAACGATCACGCCAACTTCTGTTTCAACAGAAGTCCCTAGCTTTCCGGTCTCAACGGCAAGACGGAATCCGTCGGCGGCGGCTAACGTAAACGAATCGTCAGCTAGTTCGACCTTCACACCAGTGAGTACAGGTCGAGAATCATCGGTGGCTGCAGCAAATACGACTCGTTCTAGGGCACCACGGAACGTATCAGCAGGAATTGTTACCGACGACCCGCCCTCCACAGTAGGAATCGGAGGGAATTCTTCAGCAGCAATTCCATTTATGGTGCCATTGAACTTGTCGCAAGTAACAATTACACCAACCGGATCATTCTGGAAATCGATTTTTACTGTCTGTCCAGGGAGTGAGTTCACAAAGTCGGTCAACATTCGAGCCGGAACAGTGATACTGCCCTCGCCTTCTATCTGCGCACCGATCCACGTACTAATGGAGATCTCCGTATTCGTCGCGGTCAGTTTTAGTTGACCATTATCGCTTTCAAGAAGCACGTTTTGAGTTACAGGCAACGTAGCTCTGGACGCTACGGCACGGCTGACATTTGCTAAGCCGCGGCTAAGATTTTCTCGAAGGCAAGTTACATGCATGCTAATCCTCTTGTCTCTCTCGTAATGTGCGCACGCACAATTCCACAACATAGGGGGTCGCAGTATAGGTACGACCACAAGGGTTGGTCAATTTAGCACGGAGTGGTTTGTGAGCCATTTCATGTAACACTGCACCCAGATAAGATGCGTAACGTAAAACTCCAACACATCTTTCAGTAACCAGCCAGCTCTCCGCACCCGCTTGATCGTCGATGAACAAATCTCAAATCAGTGAAACCATACAACTCGTGGCCGATGGAAAAATGTCGGCTGAACAAGCTACCTCCGAACTGAGCCTTACGGCACCAACTTCCGACCTTGACTTCGCCAATATAGACCATGCACGCGGTGAAAGAATCGGATTTCCTGAAGTTGTCTACGGACTAAGTAAAACACCAAAAGACACAGCTGATATCGCTGAGAGAATCTATGCTAATTCCGATGTAGTTTTAGTCACTAAATCGTCGGAAGAAGCGTTCACTCTGTTCCAAAAAGCGGTACCAGAAGCCGTTTGGGAAGAAGGACCACGAGCAATTTGGGCAGATCGACGAAATAAAAAGGAACTGATTGAAGGCGTAGTTGTGGTAGCGGCAGGGACGTCCGATTTACCAATAGCCCGCGAAGCAGTTTTGACGGCTTCGCTCATGGGCTGCGACGTAAAAATGATCACCGACGTCGGCGTTGCCGGTCTTCACCGACTTTCAGGCCGTATACACGAATTGAACAACGCTCGAGTGGTGATCGTGGTCGCTGGAATGGAAGGCGCACTACCCAGCGTGGTTGGCGGACTCATCAAAGCACCCGTGATCGCCCTACCGACCTCTGTTGGCTACGGAGTCAGTCTCAGTGGAGTTGCGGCACTCCTAGCCATGTTGAACTCGTGTGCTCCCGGCGTATCGGTCGTCAATATAGATAACGGCTTTGGTGCCGGATATCAGGCCGCATCGATCGTAGGTACCACATGGACATAGGCGCCTAGATCACCGCACTCGCTACAGCGCAGTTTGAAGTGACGGCAAAATCGTTAACGCAAAACGCCCCGGATTTTACTCGGGGCGTTTTCGATTAATGAGATTCGCTCCGACCGTTTAGTCGAGAGTCTTCAAATACGCAATCAAGTTCGTGACATCCGATTCACTGAGGTAATCGAACGATGGCATGAGTGGCGAGAAGCCGTCAACAACGAAAGCATTAGGCTCTCGAATCGACTGCTCGATGTAGGCGTCTGCGTCGAGGGCAGTTCGATCCCCTGCTCGTGCGTAAACTCCGCCAAGACCAGGCCCCACGACCTTATTGTCGTCGGTGGCGTGGCAGGCACTACAGGTCACGAACAAATTTTTACCTGCTTCGGCATCGCCAACGCTCAGATCTGGAGCTTCAACGACTGGCTCATCGCCATCACCCGAACTGTCAGGTCGGTCGACCTCTGCAGCCGCTGTTGGGTCGAATTCAACTGGCTCTTGAGTAGGAATTACCTCTTCAGAGCATGCTGCGATCACAAAAAGAGTTGCAATCGAAGCCACTAACAATAGATATACGCGTTTGCCCAGCACTGTTTCTTCCTTTAGGTGAGCTGACTTGATAATAATGAAAGTCAGCCGAAAAAATCATTCGTCAATCCACGTTAGCAACAGCCCTAAACAGGGTCAATCTACAACTGGAGAGAATTTCGGGCTGAAATTGATCAGAACAAATGGCGAATTAGATTCATGAGCCCGAGATGCGTCTGATCTCGATTTCTTCACCGGGAGCAAGAGCGACCCGGCGGATTTCGATACCTAACTTCAGTAGCCAATAGCTCAACGTGGCTTTACTCACCCCAATACGCTTTGCGGCGCCAGTGAGACCGACCTCGTTCACCATTTCAGGCAATGCACGCTCAAGTGGTCGCCTCAGCTTGCGTTCAGCGAGAACCATCTTCTTAGTTTTTGAGCCTTGCATCCGTCTCCCCTTTCGTTCGATCGAGTAACTAATTTGAATGTAGTCACTTAATGATCCAATCGCCGTATGAATTAGCGACGGATTCCAAGCATTCTCGGCACTACCAATGCGAACAACGCAGAACCCAGTCACACCAAACGACACCGTTAAAGAGTACAAAAAACCACTCGAGCAAGTCAAGAACATGTTCCTTTTTTGTTTAGTTTTTATTTTTTACAAATTTAAAACTAATTTATAACTATCTTATATTTTGCACATAATATCTAGTAGGTTTTGTTCTTATTTCGAATTGGTGCATCGAGTGCGCATAAGTTACGTTAAATTGACATCAATTATGGTGAGTTGGTGCAGTCGCATCACCGAGTCTGCCCGTAGAAACCGCATTGAGCGCACGCCGTCTGGTGCAGCCACCTGTCTGTCTACACGGAGTCGTGCCCGCACAAAACGCTCGTCCCCCTTCTTTACAGACATCAGCCGATCGCCGACCGTCATGCAGATAGTTCGAAGCTGAATTCCCCACGTTTTACAATCGAACGCCCTCTCCGTCGGCCTTCCAGTTCAAATAGCCCTGAAGCCGGTGCTCGTTGTTAGCACCAATATCTACCGCTAATAAAAGCGGGCACTGTTAGAATTCGAGAGGCCATTTCGATCGCACAATGTCGAATCAATTCATATGTGTTCGGGTAGCCATCCACTTCTGCCCTTCCGCACAACAGCATCCTCTGGAGAAATCCCCATAGAGCCGATGACCGATCTCATCCACGCGCTCGAAACTTTAGTTCTGACGTTCTCTACGGATGTGTACGACTTCATGGGATGGTTTGGCGTGGTCGTCTTGATGTCGATCGAAAGCACGGCCATTCCTCTGCCAAGTGAAGTCATCATGCCGCTGGCGGGTTGGCGACTCGTGTTAGACCGCGGTCACGGAGTCGCTTACGTGTTCCTCGCTGGATTCTGGGGGGCGGTCGGAAGCTTAATCGGCTCACTGGCTGAATATTACGTAGCGCGGGCGGGCGGACGTCCTTTCATAGAGAAGTACGGCAAGTACGTCCTTATCACTCAGAAAGACCTTGAACGAGCTGATCGGTGGTTCCAGACTCGAGGTGAGCTCACAGTATTCGTTGCGAGGATGATTCCTGGAGTTAGAGGGTTTATCTCGATTCCAGCCGGAATCGCCAGAATGAATGTGCCGAGATTCGCGATTTTCACGTTCATCGGTGCCCTACCGTGGACACTCGGTCTGGCTTGGGGCGGATTCCTGCTTGGTGAGAATTATGATTCCATTCGCGACGTGTCGAAGCCCTTCGATATTCCTATCATCGCTACAGGCACGGTTATAGTCTCTTGGTTCTTGTGGCGGCGAATTAAAGAAGTTCGAGCAGAATATTCAGCTTCAAGTCCATCTTCCGATGAGTCGTGACTAATCCCATAATATTTGCGCATAGTCTCTAAGTTATATTTGACTACAACCACAGTTAGATCGTGATAGGCAACGAAGAACAACAGTTCATCCAATGACAACACAGGTCAAAAATAGACTGAACGTAGAAGTGAACGGAATCGCGATCGATTGCGGTACCGACGCTCGTGTTCTTGACGCAATCAGATCTGCAGGATTCGACGTTCCAACGTTGTGTTACGACGAGCGAGTTGGCCCTCAGGGCACCTGCCGTATGTGCCTCGTGGACGTCGAGGTAAATGGCCAAATGCAGCAGGTTGCCGCTTGCACCGCTTTTGCTTCAGAAGAAATGCGGGTTGTAACACACTCTGATTCGATCACCGACTATCGCAAGACGATTCTTGAGATGTTGCTCTCTGAAACGTCCTCCCCTACCAACTGCCCCAAATGCGTCTCGTTCAAGAAGTGTGAACTGCACACAGCCGCCGAAGAATACGATGCGAAATGGGATGCGTTCCCTTCCTTGGTGGTCCGAGAGAAAGCTAAGGACGACAACCCGTTCATCCAGCGAGACTACGACTACTGCATCTCGTGCTTCCGCTGCACAAACATCTGCAACGATTGGGAGCAAGCCGGAGCTATCACGGTCGAGGGGCGCGGACAAGAAAATTCGATAGCCACGTTCTTCAACAATAAACTTCTTGAATCGCCTTGCACGTTCTGTGGCCAGTGCATCAACACATGCCCCACCGGAGCGCTCACGGACAAAAAGATCGTCGGCACTACGAAGGCCGAAAACCTCGAACGCACAAAGTCGATATGTCCGTACTGTGGAGTCGGCTGCGGCATTCATCTGCTGACAGAAGATGGCCAATTAAAGGGAACTGAACCAGATTTCGATTCTCCAAGCCGTGGATCACTCTGTGTAAAAGGTCAGTTCGCCTCGTGGGAATTCGTTAAAAGCGACGAACGACTCAAATATCCTCTCATCAAGGAGAACGGTTCTTTCAGACGTGCATCGTGGGACGAAGCACTCAATCTCGTTACAGAACGCTTCACCGCAATTCGAGATGATTCAGGTCCTGATTCCCTAGTTTGCTGGTCCTCGGCTCGCACAGTCACAGAAGCGAACTATCTCATGCAGAAGTTCGCCCGAATAGGTATCGGTACTAACAATATCGATAACTGTTCCCGCACCTGACACGCTCCTACGGTCGCCGGTATGGCGGTCATGGTTGGCAAAGGTGCCATGACTAACTCTATTGAAGAGTTAGCAGGAACCGATCTACTGTTGGTCGTAGGGTCAAACACGACCGAGGCCCACCCGGTAATTTCACTGCGAATGAAGCGCGCTGTAAAAAACGGCGCAAAACTCATCGTTATCGACCCTCGTAAGATTGAACTGACGAAGTGGGCGACTCGGCATCTACAGATCAACATCGGCACCGACATACCGTTGTTTAACGCCTTCGCACACGTGATGATCAAAGAGGGTCTTTACGATCGAGAGTACGTAGAACACAGAACCGAAGGCTTCGATGAACTCGCCAAGCACGTCGAGTTCTACACACCGGAATACGCCGCTGAAATTTGCGGTGTTCCAGCGGAAGACATTATTGCCACGGCTCGAGAATATGCGGCTGCATCTGGAAAAGCATCTATTTGCTACACGCTCGGAATCACGGAACATTCTTGCGGATCACATAACGTTCAGTCGGTAGCGAATCTAGGGATGCTCGGTGGGAACTTCGGGAAACCAAACGCCGGTGTGAACCCACTTCGAGGTCAAAATAACGTGCAAGGTGCATCGGATTCAGGAGCATTGCCGACCGACCTTCCGGGCTACCAAAAAGTCGAACGACCTGGGGTGCGTGAAAAGTTCGAAAAATCTTGGGGATCCGAGCTTCCAAAACGTCGCGGAATTACAAAAATAACGGCTATGGATCAGATGCTGCGTGGCAGGGTCAAAGGCGTCTACATCATGGGTGAGAATACGGTCATTTCCGACCCCAACACAAACCACGCCCAAGCAGCACTCGAAGCAACCG
>Ga0209403_10003664_pt1 | contig 17198 bp, 24 predicted proteins | sample ArcticOcean_MG_C_8_FD_187440 | JGI IMG/M metagenome (GOLD analysis project Ga0209403, IMG submission 187440) | Marine microbial communities from western Arctic Ocean - ArcticOcean_MG_CB11_86 (SPAdes) (version 2) | ecosystem: Environmental > Aquatic > Marine > Oceanic | place: Arctic Ocean... | reverse complement strand
GGTTTAGTGATAGATTCTACTATAGCAACATCACCTGCAACATTTTTTGCCATATTAGCAATGACTGTAAAAGTAGTTATAGCTTTAAATTTTTTTTCTTCTTTTCCAAAAGCATTATTTGTAAAAAATAGAATAGAAGAAAGTATAATTATTAATATATTTTTGTTTGTATTAGATGACATAGTCGAAGATCTCTTCTACTTCAAGTTAAGTTATACTTTATAAAATATATGAATCAATTATAGCGTCAATAGACTAATATAATTAATTTTATATAAATATATTAGCCAAAGCTAACATTTATTTTTTTGATTTTTTTTCAGCACCTCTTGATACAAGCAAAGGAAATATAATCAAGGCTATTACTATTATAATTAATAATACAATGATCATTTTTTTTCCTATTTCTAAATATATTAATAACTTGATATGATATTTTATTTTAATAGAATTAAAAAGTTATTTTAAATAAACAAAAATTATACTTTGAGTGAGACATGAAATGCAGATTGACAATGATACACAAGCTTTAATTGATGAACGTATTAAAAATAAGGCCCCAGCTCTTGAGAGTTTTACACCTCAAGAGCTTAGAGACTTAAGAGCCAAAATGGCAGAAACTCCTATTGAGTATAGAGTGGAAGTATCTGATGTAGAAAATACTTTTATAGAAGGCATTTTAGGAAAAATCCCAGTAAGACGCTACTTCGATTCTAAAACAAATAATTTAAAAAATGAATATTCACCATTAATCATTTATTTTCACGGTGGAGGATTTGTGATGGGAGACCTGGAAAGCCATGATTTAGTATGTAGGCATCTATGCAAAGAAGCAAAAGCAACTATAATTGCTGTAGATTACAAACTTGCTCCCGAACATAAATTTCCTGCAGCAATCATTGATACAGAAGATGCAATCAAAGGAATAATTAAAAAAGAAAATGAATTTAAATTTGATAAGAATAAAGTTATTTTATGTGGCGACAGCGCTGGTGGCACCCTAGCCACAGTTGGAACAATAATGTCTAGAGATGGTATTGTGCCTAAAATTCATGGCCAAATACTTGTTTACCCTTGGGTAGATATGACTATGTGTAGAAGGTCTATGGATATTGATCTTGAAGGTATGATTTTAAATAAAAAAACAATAACTTATTTTGCAAATCATTATCTGAATACACCAGAAGAACAAGTTGATTGGAGAGCTTCTCCTTTATTAACCCCAGACTTATCAAACTTACCACCTACATATATTTACGGCGCAGGGTTAGACCCTCTAGTAGACGAAGGAGACGCATATAAAAGAAGATTACTATCATTTAATAACGAAGTTCATTATCGATTATTTCCAGGACAAATGCATGCGTTCTTAAGTAATTCCATTCAATTACCAACATCTCTGATATGTATAAAAGAAATGGGAGAAGCTGCTCAAAATATATTTTCTAACCTTTAAACAAATGTTTTTTTAAGGTGTCAGGCTTCATTTCAACTGAAAAACCACTTTCTTTTGGAAGCATATATGCAGCATTTTTTATAATGCAGGGATTTAGAAAATGTTCATGAAGATGATCAACATATTCAATTACTTGCTCGTTTTTTCTTCCTGAGATACATAGATAATCTATCATTGCAAGATGCTGTGAATATTCACAAAGACCAACCCCTCCCGCATGGGGCCAAACTGGTAAATTATTTTTTGCTGCCATTAATTGTACTGCTAAGACTTCATTTAAGCCACCCATTCTACAAGCATCTACCTGAACAATATCAATCGCGTTTTCAGAAATTAATTGCTTAAATATAATTCTATTTTGGACAGCCTCTCCTGTTGCAACTTTTATAGGATATATTGCTTCTTTTATTTTTTTATGTCCTATAATATCATCTGGGCTTGTAGGCTCTTCAATAAAATAAGGATTAAATTCAGCTAGACATTTCATCCATTTTATAGCTTGATCCACTTCCCAAACTTGATTTGCATCAATCATAATTTTAATATCTGGGCCTAAAGTAGTTCTAGCAATATCAAGACGTCTCATATCGTCTTTGAGGTTTTTACCTACTTTTAGTTTGACATACTCAAAACCTTTTACTTTCGCTTCGAGACATAACCTCTTCAATTTTTCATCGCTATAACCCAGCCAACCAGCTGAAGTTACATAACAAGGGTAACCTTCTTTTTCTAATATAGAAACTCTTCTAGATTTTGTGTTTTGATGAGCAGATAAAATACTGATTGCCTCATCTTCATTTAAAAAATCGGTAATATACCTAAAATCAATACAGTCCGATATTTGCTTCGGGCTCATATCAGAAATTAATTTCCATAAAGGTTTCTTTTTATATTTCGCTAATATATCCCAAACTGCATTGATTATAGCGCCACTAGCCATATGAATAATGCCTTTTTCAGGCCCTACCCATCTTAATTGAGTGTCAGATGTCATTCTTCTTGAAAAAGCTGATTGATTTTCTTCAATCCAATTTAAATCAAGACCTATTACTAAATGTTGAAGTGCTTTAATAGCTTCACAACACAAATCATTCCCTCTACCAAGAGTGAAGGCAAAAGAATGACCTGTTAATGAACTATCATCAGTTTCAAGTATAACATAGGCTGCAGAGTAGTCTGGGTCTGGGTTCATTGCATCTGATCCATCTAAATTGTCAGAGGTAGGGAACCTTAAGTCATAAGTAGTTAATTTTACTATTTTAGCCATTTGAATACCCTTTAGAAACAGTTATTTTGGAGTATAAATATTTTCCCGATTTAAATCATGAACATCTCTTCTTCCACAGAGAGCCATTGTCATATCAGCTTCAGTTTGAATAATTTCTAAAGCTTTAGTAACACCTTTCTTACCAAGCGCACCTAGCCCATATAAAAAAGCTCTACCTATATAAGTTCCTTTTGCACCTAGACACATAGCTTTAACTACATCCTGCCCAGAACGAATGCCTCCATCTAAATGAACTTCGACAAGTTTGCCAACGGAATCTACTATTTCAGGCAATATGTTTATTGTAGATGAAGCTCCATCTAGTTGCCTTCCCCCATGATTAGAAACAATAATGGCATCAGCTCCTGTTTTTGCAGCGAGCACTGCATCTTCAGCATCTAAAATTCCTTTTATTATAAGCTTTCCACCCCATCTTTTTCTAATCCAATCCACTTCTTTCCAGTCCAATTGAGGATCAAACTGAGTTCCAATCCATGAACCTAAAGACCTTATATCCTTAATACCATCAACATGACCTACAATATTTCCAAAAAAATGATTTCTTGTCTTAAGCATTTTGAAACACCAAGCTGGCCTTGAAATGACTTGATATAAATGTTTAGGAGTAAATTTGGGAGGAGTAGATAATCCATTTCTTATATCTTTATGCCTTTGTCCTAAAATCTGCAAATCTAACGTGAGGACTAAAGCACTACATTTTGCAGCTTTAGCTCTATCAATTAAGCGTTCCATAAATTTCTTATCTTTCATCACGTACAATTGAAACCAAAAAGGCTTATTTGTTTTTTCTGCAACTGCCTCTATAGAACAAACACTCATTGTAGATAAAGTATAAGGAACACCAAACTCTTCAGCGGCTTGAGCAGCCAAAATCTCTCCGTCAGCATGCTGCATTCCTGTAAGACCTGTAGGTGCTATTGCTACTGGCATTGATACGTTTTGGCCAACCATTTTTGTGTTTAATGTTCTATTTGACATATCAATAGCGACTCTTTGTCTTAATTTAATTTTTTGAAAATCAGTTACGTTTTCTCTATATGTTGTTTCAGTCCATGAACCTGAATTTGCATAATCGAAAAACATTTTTGGCACTCTTTTTTGTGCTAAATTTTCTAAATCTTTAATTTCTAAAATATCCATTAAATTTCCTTACATTTTCTGATATATAATTATTAGAGAAGAATAGATAGAAACTCAATAATACTTTAAAAGTTTTAATTTATAATTTTATTGGAGGATGTAATGAATATTTTTGAATTGAGAACCTATACGCTTCATGTAGGTAAATTAAACGAAGCTATACAAATATATAATGATCTTGGATGGCCAGCTCTGGAGAAATATAAAAAAAATATAGTTAGGTATTTTATAGGTGATGTTGGGGCTTTAAATCAAATTATCCACGTTTGGCAGTTTGAAGATGACAATAATCGAAGAGAGTTATGGAAAACCATATACGCTGATGAAAATTTTTTAAAATTTGCAAAAGAATTCAGACCTCTTGTTCTTACTCAAGAAAATAAGTTGATGACGGCAGCCCCATGGACACCTACAAACAACTAAAATAGAATTAAGGATTTATTATGACAAAAAACAAATACAATATTGCAGTAATTCCGGGTGACGGAATAGGAACAGAAGTTATGCCTGAGGCACTAAAAGTATTAGAAATAATTTCTAATAAATATGGTATCAATCTGCATTTTGATCATTTTGATTTTAGTTCATATGAATATTTCTCAAAACATGGTCAGATGATGCCAGATGATTGGAAAAATCAAATTGGATCTCATGATGCTCTATTTTTTGGAGCTGTTGGATGGCCAGAAAAAATTCCAGATCATATTTCATTATGGGGATCTTTATTAAAATTTCGAAGAGAATTTGATCAATACATTAATTTAAGACCGGTTAAATTAATGCCAGGAGTACCTTCTCCACTTGCTAATAGAAAACCTGGAGACATTAATTTTTATATTATTAGAGAAAATACAGAAGGAGAATACTCTTCAATTGGTGGAATAATGTACCCTGATACAGATAGAGAAATTGTCATGCAGGAAACTGTTATGTCAAGAATTGGTGTAGATAGAGTCCTAAAGTATGCTTTTGAATTAGCAAAAACTACAGAAAAAAAACATTTAACGTCTGCAACAAAATCAAATGGGATTTCTATAACAATGCCATATTGGGATGAACGAGTTGAAGAGATGGCAAAAAATTACCCTGATGTAGAATGGAATAAATATCATATTGATATTTTGTGTGCGCATTTTGTGTTAAATCCTGATAAATTCAATGTTGTGGTTGCTTCAAATTTATTTGGAGACATTCTATCTGATTTAGGCCCTGCTTGTACTGGAACTATTGGAATTGCCCCTTCGGGAAATATTAATCCAGAAAAAAAGTTTCCATCATTATTTGAACCTGTTCATGGATCAGCTCCAGATATTGCTGGAAAAGGTATAGCAAATCCCATAGGACAAATTTGGGCTGGAGCTATGATGCTAGATCACCTAGGACATAAGGATGCTTCTGAAAACATAGTCAAAGCCATCGAAGATGTTTTAGTAAAAAAAGAGTATAGAACTGGAGATTTAGGAGGTGATGCTAATACAAAAATATGTGGAAATGCTATAGCGGATGCAATTTAAATATCAAGATTTAAGCTTATTTCTTAATTTTTGCATCCCACCAATCCATCTAGAGTAATTATTAGCTTTATTTTGAAAATAACCTACAACTTCGGGGTGTGGAGAAATAAGAAACGTTTCGTTTTTAACTGCATTAATAACTTCTAATGCTACAAATTCTGGTTCCATCATTCCATCTAGAGCAGAAACTTCATTTTCTCGCCCTTCGGTCATACTAGTTTTAACTGCTTGAGGGCACAAGATAGAAACTCCAATGCCGTTTTTGCCATAAGTAATAGCCAACCATTCTGCAAAACCTATAGCAGCGTGTTTAGTAGTAGAATAAGTTACAGAGTCAATATGCGACAAAAGCCCAGCTGCGGATGATGTGTTTACGAAGTAACCAGACCCTCGATTAACCATATCAGGAATCAATTTTTTAGCTGCGTAAACATGAGCCATTACATGTAAATTCCAGTTTTTGCTCCAATCTTCATTAGAAGATTGCTCATCACCTAAAGTAAGAATTCCAGCGTTAGAACAAAATATATCTATTAAGCCAAATTCATCGTTAACATCATCAATTAAATTATTAACCTCTAATTCATTAGAAATATTACATTTTTTATAAATCACTTTTTTGTTTTTTAAATCAACATGATCAAAGTTAATGTCTGCCAAAATTATAATCTTAGGATCTTCAATTAAAAATGTTTTTGCAATAGCTAGTCCAATACCACCAGCTCCACCTGTTATTACGATCACTTTATTTCTAATTTCCAAAACAAATCCTTTCGAATAAAAAACTAAAGTACTAAATTATTTTTTCTTTTCAATAATATTTAGTAGAGCTCCAAAAGTTTCTACTTCTCTCTTATTAAAAGTATCCGTTAAAAATTTATTATTATCTTCACTAGGTTCAAGTTTTATCCCATTTCTTATTGAATAAGTAACCCAATTATTTTTTTTTAATTTACTTACTTGCCTTCTAACTGTTTCAATACTTAATCCTGTTAATTCAGAAACAAGAGTATATGTTAAAACTGTATTAGTATTAAATCCTATATTACCAAACTTAATCCATAAATCAACAGCCTCATCTCTATTAGAACCTTTATAGGCTATTTCTGAAGAGTTCATCACCACTATGATATAATGCCAACATATAACTTGAAAAATCAAATAACCATTTGCGTTTCCAATAAATTTAACAGCTTCTCTTGATCTGTTTATTTCAAAAAATAAAAAATGATGCCAAATAGGTAAGAAGTTTTTTTTTAAAAATTTTTCCATCTAATATTTCTCTAAATTCCTAGAAACAAAAAATTTATCTAGATAATATTTATTTAGACCATTTTTTTTACTAGGGTGTGTAAACCTATATTCAAGAATATTTAAAATATTAACAGTTATTATAATTAGCAAGTGAATTAAACATGTGAAGATAAAATTATATAATTAATAATTAAATGTGAACTCAGCTTTGCTAGTTGGAATAAACTGAGTTCACATTTACTATTTACAAATTTTAATTAAAACAAATCAAGAAAATATATTCACGAAACGTGAAATAAAATCATTGCATAGTCAACATAAATAGTGGATAAAAGTATTGAAGCTTTTATATTTCTAATATTGATGAATATAGATCCAGATACTCTAGTAAAAAAACGATCTAAATAAATATATTTTGCTTCTAGGCAGGAGGGTATATTAAGTGGATAAGTTACTTGAGTTAAATAGTAAAATTTATAGAAAAGATAATTTAGATTTAGCTTACTTAATTACAGAAAAAAAAATTTTAAATGGTATATTGCATTACAAACTTAAATCTTCCAACTCAGAAGAAACAATACTTAGTGAATTTGCAATTAAAGATCGCTTTGTATCCAAAATTAAAGAAACTGATCAACTAAGTAAAAAATCTGTTTCAAGACTATTTTTGAAATTAATTAAAAAAGGCTATATGACAGGAAATTCAAATGACAAATAACTTAACTATTATAACTATAATTTTATCATCTCTTTTTTTATCAGCTTGTGAAACAGCATCTCAAAAAGTGGTTAGCGGCACAGCTGCAACTTCAAAAGGAAGCTCAGCTAGCGTAGCAAGTTCAAGTAAAAGTTTAAGTTCAAGTAAAAGTTTATTTGCTCAAGCCAAGCAAACAGCCGCAGACAAATTAATTGCTGTAGGTGACAGGGTTTTATTTGATTATGATTCAGCTAAATTAGATTCATCTTCTTTAATTCTACTTGATGCTCAATCTAGATTTTTAAGAGCAAATACTGATTTAAATTTTATCATTGAAGGTCATTGTGATGAAAGAGGCACACGTGAGTATAACCTTGCTTTAGGAGAACAAAGAGCAACAGCTGTTAGAGACTATTTAGTTATACAAGGAATTGATTCAGATAGAATTAAAGTCATTTCATATGGAAAAGAAAAACTTGCAGTTGTAGGTTCAAATAACATGGCATGGTCTAAAAATAGACGAGCTGTTACTGTACTTAATTAACTTTAAGTTATATCTTGATTTTTAATAATTTTAAAATAATCTATTAAAATATTTAAATTTTGAAAAAATATGATATTTTACAATGGACACATAGTCCTGTTTGAGCCTTAAATCCTATGAGATTAATTAACGATTAAAATAATACATTAAAAGACAAACCTTCTTTTAAAAAATCATTGCATTTCGTTTTTATAGCTGATGGTTGGTATGAATGGCAAAAAAAGAAAATTAAAAAATTCGATTTTTTATCATTTAAGTAACAAATTATTATATTTTGCTTAAATTTACAATCACACTAGGGGCTGCGCAATAGTCACAGTAAATGTTCAAGAAAAAATAAAGTTTATTCATAATCGTCAACTTCTCTTAATTGATGAATACAATATTAAAAATTGGTTGCTATGGGAAAATAATAATATCACAAAAAATATTAATGTTTATCAAATCAGTGATAGAGCACAAAATCCAATAAATGATTACATGAGTAACATAATTGAAGTAAAAAAGAAAATAGTTAAGGCTTTATAACTTTAAGATCATATTTTATCCAAGAATTCATTCCGTTATTTGCATCATAAACAATCGAATTATATTTTTGATTAATCATATTAGCAACTAACCCACTCCTTCTTCCACTCCTACAAATTATAATAATTGATTTATAATTAGGAGTTGTCTTTTTAAGATCTGCATACCATTTCTTAAAATCATAATTTCCACTAGAGTCAAAAAAAGTAAGTAAAATACTTTGAGGAATTACTCCAGTTTTATCCCATTCATCTTTAGTTCTAATATCAACTATTGAAATACCTGATTTAGATAATTTTTGCACTTGAAGAGTATCAACAGTAATTATATCAGCATAGGAAAATTTACCAATTAAAAAAGGTAAAATCATAATAATTTTAGTTATAAGCTTCATATTAATTCTTTCTAATATTATAAGAGGTTTAATTTAGTTAAACTTTACTACCTTCTTTAATGGAGAAAGATTAATCTCATCCACTACTGTACTTTGTTCCAGTTTAATAACATTAATAACAGCATTAGCTATATCATCTGAATTTATAGCATTATCAACATCATCTCCAGGTGAAAATTTTAAATTTTTAAAAAATTCTGTTCTCACCATTCCTGGGTTTATAATACAAACGCGAATATTACTTGTTGAAGTATCATGTCTAATTGATTGAGAAAATCCTCTTAATCCAAATTTTGCACTACAATATAAACTTCCATTCTTACTACCTAATAAACCAGCCTCAGATCCAATAAATATAATATCTCCCATTTTTCTTTTTTTAAGATGTGGTAATATCAATTTAGTTACAACTATATGTGAAGTTAAATTTACTGAAATAAATGAGTTAATTTGCTCAATAGAAAAGTTTTCTAAAGGCCCAAATTCACCATATCCTGCATTACTAATTAATCCAGTAATTTCATTGTTTTCTTTTATAATTTTATTCATTACTTTATTTAAATTATTCAAATCAGACATATCTACATTATATGTCACATAATTTGGATGATCGATTGAAAACTTACTATGATTTCGAGCAATTCCAATAACCTTAGCTCCACAATTTAAAAGTTTTTTGGTTATTGAAAAACCAATACCACTCGAACTCCCTGTTACTAGAATACACTTCTCTTTCATAAAACTACATCCATTCTAAAAACTATGCTGAACATTTAAATATTTGACTTTGGTTTATATATTTTGTAGTTAACGTTTGGCAAAACAATGTCATTTCTTCTTCAATTTCACTGTTATACGAGACTATTCCTTTATTTTGAGATAAAGGACCAGCGAACAGTGGTTCATCTGGATATAATTTAAAAATATCCTTAAACATTTGTTTAGGAAATCTTAATGGCCCAAAACTAACTGAATGTATGGATTCTTTTGGAATAGATTTAAAAACTATATCTATCAATTCTTCATATAGAAATTTCCAATTTTTGCCGTGTATTAAGGGGTCAAATCTTAATCCAATTTTCCAACCTTTCGATGCTAATAATGACATCGCATTAATTCTTTTTAAGATTGAAGGTGTTTTATTATCTAATGATTTGGAAATCAAATCTGGGATAAGACTATAAGCGATAATAAAATTTTCTTGGGGTGTGATTGAAGAAAATGGTTCGATTTGAATACTTTTTGTTCTAAATTCAATATCTACTTCGGAGTATTTTTTAAAAAGAGGAATTATATGTTTTGCAAAACCAGTTACATTTTCAAGAGCAAGTGAATCACAGTCATATCCTGAAAAAAATGTTGTCTTTTTCTTATAATTCTGTTTAATTATTTTTTTTATTTCGCTATCAAAGTCTTCAAAATTAACAAAAACTACATAATTAGCTGAAGAATACATACCTTGAAGAAAACAATATCTACAATCGTAAATACAATTATACATATGAGAAAAATAATAGTTTTTAGAAGCTCCTATTCCAAAACCTTCCGGAGCTGGCAGCACATAACCATCATTTTTATAAGCTAAAATCAATGCAGGATTATTTTTTTGAATTCTAAAATTTTGGTTCCGTTTATTAAAAATCTCTCCATATCTATCAATTTCTATATGTCTCGCTTTTTTGAACCTAGATAGTATAGATTTTGTTCTTGGATGATTCTTTATGTTTTTTTCAATATAAATAGTTTCTATCAAAAACTTCCCCATTCAACTTCATGGTTTTCAATTTGTTTGTTCAACATACTAATAACCGATTTAGAATTTTTACAATCTCTTAGTAAATACATTATTTTCTCATTATCACCAAAAGTATTTATACGTCTTACTAAACTATCTAATTGATATTTTTGCGATACAGTAAAATGCCATTGATTAAATATTTTAAAGAATAAATCAGATTTATTTATAATTTTTTTTTCTGTTAAAGATAACAACTCATAATAAGAAATCACATTATTAATATCAGAAATATTAAATTTAATAAGATTATAAATATTTGATTTATTAAGTTTTTTAATATCATTTGAAGGACCATCAGAAATAACTTTTAATAGTCCAATTAATTCTCGTGAAGTAATTTTACTTGCAACATCGTAAAATGCAGCACCTTCCATATCTATTAACTCTTTAGAATTATAATTGGTAATTGGTACATCTGTTGTTAAAAGTTCCATTCTAGCCAAAATGGACCTTTTCATTGAATCTGGAAAAGTTGTTTTAGAATTAGAATTATTAATTATTTTATCAACTAAGCATAAATCACCATAATTCCCTTTTCCACAACCAGCAATACCAAGGTTAATCCAAGACGTCCATTTAGCTGCCTTACTTTTTTCATAGAGGTATAAAGTTGCAGTGGCGGCATTATGCCTACCTATACCAGACAAGATTAACCAATGAGTTCCATCAAAATTTTTAAAAATTGGAAATACAGTTATTTGTGACAACAAACTCATTTTAAATTGAGTTATAATTATTTCTGCTTCTTCTTTAAGAGCTATTACCCACCTAATAGAAAAATGATTTTCTTTAAATATTTCTTTAATCATACTGATAACTATCAGATTTAGATAACCAAGATCTGAGTTTTTTTGAATATTTTTCAAAAACTTCTTTATTACTCCTTTTATTTGCTCCTGAGATAACAATATTTAATTTTTTAATTAAAATTTCATAAGCAAGTTTATTTTGTTCTATAGAAAACCAATTATCATTAATATTTTTTTCAAGTGATTCTATTCTAAATCTATCCATTCCCCAATATTTTTTAGACAATTGATCTTCATGTCCTCCATGTTTAATAACCAATGGTTCAGATAAATATCCAACCTCCTCTTTTGCGGTTATGCGAATCCACATATCATAATCCTCACACACTATTAATGTCTCATCAAAAAATCCATAATCTTCAAACACCTGTTTTTTAATCATCGAACTACTAGGAGATATACAACATAATTTAAGAGAGTTATTAAAAAGATCACCTCCAGATTTTTGATGCTTTTTCATCTGATTTAAAAACTTTCCGTTTCTTATCCAAGTTTCATTAGTATGAATAAATCGTATCTTTTTTTTATAATTATTATAAGAAATCAATTGTTTTTCTAATTTTTTAGATTCCCAAATATCATCAGAATCTAAAAAAGCAATCCATTCAGATTTTGCAATTTTAATCCCTTTATTTCTAGCCGCACTAACCCCATTTTTTTCTTCTATTAAATAGCTAATATTTGGATACAATGAAGAAACCATTTTTTTTGTATCATCCGTTGAACCATTATCAACAACTATAATTTCAGATGGAACAACTGTTTGTTTTAAAACAGATTCAATTGCTCTTTGCAAGAAAGAACAACGATTAAGAGTTGGAATAACAACAGAGATAGATTCTAGATTCTGATTGAATAACATTACGTTGATATAATATAAGTCTTAAGGTCTTTTTTCAAATGACTTAATGTTGTCATCTATGTAATGAAATTTTTGTTTATCTTTAGTAAATATAGCTACTGCCGGAGTAAAAATTGAAGGTTCATCAAAAGTACCTACTTTTAAAATAATTGAATTAGGTCTTAGAGGATTCTTAGTCCCAATTGCAGTACCGCAATTATTACAAAATAGTCTAGTAACCGCTTTTTCTAAATCATCTCTTTTAAATTCTTTAGGCTCTCCTTTTAAAAATTCAAATCCTTCTAAAGGCATAATCATTATTACATTTGGGTTGCCACCAGTTATATACTGACACTCTCTGCAATGACATTGAATTGAAGCTTGAGGTTCTCCATCTGCTAAATACCTAATTTCACCACAATAACATCCACCTTCTATTTTCATAGTATTTCTCCATAAATTTTAAAATAATAAAATCATTTATTATCTAACTTAGTGATTTCTATAACTTCCACAGATTCTTCCGCATAATTTACATCATTATCAAAATAATCATGCGGTAATTTAACTAATTTTTCAATAGGCAAACTATCAACCCAAAGTAAAAAATTAATTTCTACATTCTCTTTAGTATTAAACGGTACATTATACTTTAAAGGGAGATCTTCTCCAATTAATATAGTGTCCTCTTTTATTTCACGAAAAGATCCTTTGGATGAGTCATTACCATAAAAAGTAACTTCATACCTAATATTCCAGATTGGTTTTTTCGATAAATATTCCATATCAATTTATAAAATATTTATAATCAAATTACAAAAACATTAAATAATTTTATTGCCTTGTTTTTTTTTATTTACTCTTGTAACAATGCTTGCTGGAATATTTTCTTCAAGTTCAGCTTTGAAACAAGTTAAAGCTTTTAAAACTATTTCTGCTTTTTCTTTTCTACCCCAAGTACAAACAACTTGATCTTTTATATCTCGCATATAAAACCAATCATGTTCATTTTTAGTTAACCAAACTTTTATCGCAAACATTTTTATTTCCTAAAAACGTATAAACGGTTAAATTTAAAGAAATATCACTGTAGCAGTATTAATTTTTATAAAGAGAAAAAATGAAAGCATAATAAAAATGTCAAAAAAAATTCTTTTAAAAAGGAATTTTATTGTTATTTTACTTTGACTGAGAACAATTTAAGAAAATTATTCAAATATTAAATTTATTTAAAAATATGTTTTATAAAGAAAGAAAAGTTATGCCCCCATTTAAGAATGTAACCGCTGAAAAAAAGCTAACATTTACTTTGAAGGAAAAGTTATTAGCAGAAAAATAATATTTGGTGATGGATCAATTAAAACATTAGGAGTTATGCTACCTGGACAGTACGAGTTTAACACTGATGCAAAGGAATTGATGGAAATAACATCAGGAAAATTAGAATATCAACTCTTAAATCACACTGATTGGATAACGATAACAGATGGTATGAATTTTAGCATTCTAAAAAATTCTTCATTTAAAGTAAAAATTATACAAATTGTAAATTATTGCTGTTCATATATTGATTAATAAAAATTAAATAAAAGAATAGTTAATCTATTTTTAAATAATTGTTATAACTTGATTGCATCTACATTATGACATTAGAAAGGAAATAAATGATACCTCATCAAGAATGGAAACTTTGTGTGGCACCTCAAATCGAGGATACTCTAAAATGGAAAGAACCAATATGGGCGGCTCCAAATAAACCACGAGGTAAGCGAGATAAAATTGGTGAACAAGAAATTATTGCCATATTAATAAGCGTAAAAGATGTTTTAGAGCTAAGGGTAATTAGCGTCAAAAATCTTTCATCTGACTATGTCCTATTAAGCGTAAAAGAAAATGATAGAATCAAACGAAAACAATCAAGTATTGAAAAAGGCCTCTGTTTTAAACTGTTAGGATCATAGTTTTTAATGAAAAAAGAAATTGCTATTATTGGTGGAGGACCATCAGGACTTATGGCAGCGGATATCTTATCTGGAAATGGTTGTAATGTAACTATATACGAACGCAAGTCTACTTTTGGTCGCAAATTCCTTATGGCTGGACGTGGTGGTTTAAATATCACTCATTCAGAAAATTTATTTGATTTTATTAAAAAATACGGAGTAAATGCGAGTATTTTTAAATCAATACTGGATAGTTTTTCTCCAAAAGATTTACGCGATTGGTGTGAAAAATTAGGTGAGAAAACTTTTATTGGATCAAGTGGACGTGTTTTTCCTAGAAGCTTCAAAGCTTCACCTCTTTTACGTGCTTGGCTTGTCAGACTTGAAAAACAAAAAGTAATTTTTAAACTAAATTATGACTGGCAAGGTTGGAATAAAAATAATCTTGTCTTTAAAACCAATAATCAAAATATTTTTATTCAAGCTGATATTACCCTTCTTTCCCTAGGAGGAGCATCATGGCCAAACCTTGGTTCAGATGGATCTTGGATAAAAATTTTTGAAAAACAAGGCCTTGAAACCTCTCCCCTTCGCCCATCAAATTGTGGTTTTGTAGTTGAATGGTCAGATGTTTTCTCAAAAAGGTTTGAAGGTAAATCACTTAAATCAGTCACATTATCTTTTAAAGATAAAAAAATTAAAGGTGAGTTTGTAGTTACAAAAAATGGAGTAGAAGGAAGTTCTATCTATGCTTTATCTTCATTTATGCGCGAAGATATTAACATCAAAGGATACGCAGAGCTTACAATTGATTTAAAACCTGATTTAGACTTTGAAGAAATTCAAAAAAGGCTACAAAAACCTAGATCTAAAGTAACCATGTCTAACTATTTACGAAAAACTTTAAATTTATCTGATGTAGCAATTGGATTGCTTATGGAATTATCAGGAAGTAAGAAGCTTAATGATTTCACAACAAAAGAAATGACGAGCTCAATTAAGTTTTACAAACTAATGTTAATAAAAACATTTGCAATTGATCGAGCCATCTCCACAGCAGGAGGTGTTACTTTCAATTCTATTGATGACAACTTTATGCTCATTAGTAAGCAAAATGTTTTCGTTGCTGGTGAAATGCTGGATTGGGAAGCTCCAACAGGAGGTTATCTTCTTCAAGCTTGTATAGCCAACGGAGCCTATGTAGCAAACTCTATAATTAAAAAATTTAAATTATAGAAATAAGTAACAGAATAAAAACTAGAGCTACCTTTTAACAAAATTAAGTTCACTACTTTATAAAAAAAATAGTTTTCTATTCCTAATATTCTTATTTTCTTTTTTTTCTTTTTTCAATACAAACTTTACAACCATTGCTTCCTCTTAAATGTAATCTTGGTTGCTGTAAAAATTCTCCGTGTTCTGGACAAATAATGATTACTTTTGAAGTGAGGTCTTCATAAACAACTTTTGAATAATCAAAATTATTACCATGAATTTTTTTAAATTTTAAAATTAATAACTCTGTATCTAATGTATCTTTTCGAGACATATAACTTTCCTTTAACATACTAATACACAATAAACAGATGCATCAACATTTCCAAGTTCTTTGATTTTGTAATTAATATAACTTAAAACACCTAAAACATTCTTAAATTATGTTTTGAAGTGATATCTATGGGTTAATTAAACGTTTTGATTAATCTCAATTACATTTGCATTTGGATCAAATAAATAAATTTGATAAATATTAGGCATTGCATATACTTTAGCATCTGAGTAAGGAATATTTGCATTTTTTAATTTTTTTATAAATGCTTTTATATCCTTTATATTGAATGCAGGATGCCCTCCAATGGTTGGGTTATGAATGAATTTATTCCTCCAACTAAATGTAAAGTCTGCTTTATTAATATGAATCCCAGAATGATTCTTATCAAGTGGAAAAATTGCTAATTGATTTTTTTCAATATTAACTTTTCCTAATTCAGCTGGAGCTTTCCAAGAACCTTCCTTTATTTTCAAATATTTACTAATAAAATTAACTGAAGATCTAACATTATAACTTTCAAGATTTATATGATGAAAATTCCATAAAATACTTTTATAATGATTAAAAATCGAATCTAAATCAATTAGCTCAATACAATTCAAACCTGGTTCTTGTATAAGAAGAGATTTTGTGTCTTTATTATCATTTATAATATAATTTATATTATTATTAGTTAAGTTTTCAATTAACAAAGATACAAAAATTATCCTACTTTGAAATTGAAAATCATTTTTGAATTCATGCTTTAATTTAAAAAGTTTTAATTCAATATTTCTACTGAAATAAAACATTCATGTTCATTTATATTTCTTTTGTAACTTATGCCATCCTCTTCATTTAAAATATAATTATAAAATTCTACTGTTTTTTTTATATCAAAAACAGGTATAGAAACTCTTGAGACGTTCCAATTCATTTTTAATCATCCTTAATAGATCATTATAAATAATAAGTTAAAACATAAAAAAACATCTTATTTTAATCTTAATTATCTAAAAATTATTGGTTTTAAATATACTTGTTCATAGATCATTTATACAAGAGTTTTCTCATTTACCAACTCTATATTCTTTAACACATTGGACAGTTACTCCCATTCATATGTCTAGTTAGTGTTTGTTTAAATTCACCATGTTCTGGACAAATAATGATAATAGGAAATGATTTGTACTTAAATTCCATTTTTGAGTAGTCGTATTTTTTTCCATGAATTTTTTGGAGATCTATTATTACGTTATCAATAATGCATTTACCACAACCTATAGGGTTTCTTTTTTTATCAGTATTTTTGCTATCCCTGCCTAGATGTAATTTTGGTGTTGTTTTAAATTCACCATGTTTTTTACAAATGATAATTATAGTTTTTGTTAATCCTAAGTAATTCACTTTAGAATAATCATATTTTTTTCTATGTATTTTTCTGAATTTCTCTAGTATTTT
>Ga0209403_10003663_pt1 | contig 17200 bp, 15 predicted proteins | sample ArcticOcean_MG_C_8_FD_187440 | JGI IMG/M metagenome (GOLD analysis project Ga0209403, IMG submission 187440) | Marine microbial communities from western Arctic Ocean - ArcticOcean_MG_CB11_86 (SPAdes) (version 2) | ecosystem: Environmental > Aquatic > Marine > Oceanic | place: Arctic Ocean... | reverse complement strand
AAGATGTCAGGCAAGGAAACATTGATTAAACTTCTTGAAATAAATCCATCAATAAAGGTTATTATATCAAGTGAATACGATATAGATGGACCCGTCAAAGAACTTCTTGAAATAGGTGCTACGACCGCATTTCAAAAACCATTTCGTATGCAGGAATTGAAAAAACTACTGAGCGATGTGCTCGATGCGTAGAAATGGATATGACTAAATCCAGAGCCTTTTCTCGATAGCCTTTTTAATTTCTAAGGCTTCAGCATCAACGCTATTTAAAATTTTGTTGGTCTCCCTTTTTAAGTTCTCACTAAATTCATCCTCAGGCAGGCTCTGAAGGTTTACCATAACATTGTACGCAGCACCGCGTACAGCGGTCATCGCCATAAGCCCGGCAACTCCAGCATCCGGAGTCAGATTTCGATTCCCATGTTCCGCCACAACACCAGCAAGCTTGACGACTTCCGGCATGAGTTTGACCACTTCAAACGGAATTTGTGCAGCCCCCTGATTAGCTTTATTAATTGCAGTTGTTCGTATGGCTTGATCAACCGAAGTATTTTTGGGTAAGCCAAATGCAGTCATTACTTCATTGAAAGCCTCGGTGTCCTTGTCAACTAAATCAATCAGTTGTGCTTTCAGGCTCTGAGCTTTCACGGCTATGTCGTTCATCTCGGTGTTATATTGCTTATAACCTTTCTTACCAAAGGTCAAATTTGCGACCATAGAAGACAAACCCGCTGACAATGCCCCACATAATGCTGCAACAGACCCACCACCTGGTGCAGGACTGTCTGAGGCAAGTTCGTCGATAAAGTCTGTTATTTTCATGGAGGCGAGAATGCCTGGCTTGCGTAAACGATACTCGATAATTTTAACTTGAGGATTAAATTTTGCTACCTCACTTAATCCGAGCGACAACTCCGCAGTGTGTACTATTTGAGCCTCAGATACACCAGTGATAACGCCTTGCTTTTTCATATAGCGCTTCCCTGCTTCCAAAATCGCATCAAGTGGAATTAACCCGACCAATTCACTGCCAGTAACACGCGCACCAAACTCTTCAGCAAGTTGACATGCTTCGTCAAATATTTCGTGCAAGGGGGATAATTTGAGGTTGGTAATATTTATCGAAACCTGCGCCCGTTGATATTCGTCAATGTACCAGCCTACAGCCTTGACCCCCTTAAATTTCCCAGGTGTCAAGACAACTTTTCCTTCATCATCCCGAGCATACTTACCTGGAGAGGACATTTTAGCATAACCTCGCTCGCGTAGTCTATTGGCAATTTTTGAGGCAATTTTTGTACTGCGAGTATTCAGATTTACATTCCAGGCGATTAGGAAATCACGGGCACTTATAGCTGTGGCACCACTTTTGGCATTAAAAATATCATGACCAAAATCTGGAATCCATTTACTATTCCCAACCCTTGAGCTCAATCCTTCATACTCGCCTTGTCGGCAGTAGGCGAGGTTTTGTCGTTCAGGTTGATTTGCAGCGTATTCATACAGATAAACAGGAATCCCCAGTTCATTACCAACTCGCTCTCCCAACTTACGGGCTAACGCAACACACTCTTCAATAGAAATATCTGAAACGGGTACAAATGGACAGACGTCGGTCGCACCGAATCTTGGGTGAGCACCATGATGAACCTGCATGTCAATTAGCTCGGCAGCCATTTTGATCGCATTGAACGCCGCCTCAATGGCGGCTTCAGGGTCACCGGCGAACGTTACAACTGTTCGATTTGTTGCTTCTCCTGGATCAACATCGAGCAACTCGACTCCCTTGATATTCTCTATTTCAGCGGTGATTTTATTTATTACGCTCATGTCACGCCCCTCACTGAAATTAGGAACACATTCTACAATAGCCATTGTTAGCCCTCAAAGTAATTAATTATCGTTTATCTATTTCGGCAACATACCGAATTGAGACAATCAGAGTTAATATAAAAAAAATATACTTGATTTAAAGTTAATGAGCATGTCCACTCGTTCCAATAATTGTGGCAATAATTGCGATTCCAATTAGAAGTGCTGAAAGGTTCCACCACTGTCCTTTATTATGGTGAAACACCTCCGGTAGCAAATCTACAATGGCAACGTATAGGAAAGTACCCGTAGCAATAGACGCTGCTGCACCAATATAATTTGAAGCTACTGTTTTTACGAGTGCCAGACCCAGCAATACTGCAAAAGGGGTGAACATGGAGAAAATTATAATCAATTTAATCGATTTACGCTTGCTATACCCAGCAAGCAAAAAAACAGATGCCAGTGCGAATGTTTCTGACATTTTATGTATTAGCAAAGATGATATTAAAGCTGTAGGAATGATAGGTTTAAGAAAGATAAACGAAAAACTAAACCCAGCTATAACTGCGTGGATAGATAAACCAAAAAATGCAGTTAGCCCAATAAGTGAGTGAGTGCCCGGCTGATTTTGACCGAATACCAGCTTTTCTACCACAAAAACTGTCATTAAACCCAATAGCACTAATAGCAGGAATCCTTGCTCTGCCATTGACTCGGGCAGCATGTGAAGGAAGATTGTTCCGAGCAACATGCCCGTTCCGAGTGCAAGTAAGCCGTGTAATCCTCTCTCTTTTAGGTTGCTGAATAATGGCAGTATGCCACCAACTAATCCTGCAATTAATAGAGATGATGTAAAAATGGTAACTGATATAATTAAATTGTCATGCATATATTAAATATAGTTATGGTATAGAATCTAGGCAATCGGCTAATTAAACAGTTTGAGTTAGGCATGAATGAACTATAAATATGACTTAGTGCTCTCAGAATAGTGTCTAATCGCTCAAAGCCAACCTTTCCAGCTAATTGCTTAGAAAATGGTTAGTGGTGATATCATTTACCTGTAGTAAGGTAAATAATATGCCGTAAAACCTATAAATTTTCAGATTATCAATAAACTCACATCTGATTAGTGGTGTGATTCCTAATAATTTCTCAATGAATCTATAAGAGTATTATACTCACGGCTCAAACCATGATCCAGTATTTCCAGATGGCTGACAGCTTCCATTTGCTTTAGTGCTTTCTTATAATTGCCACTTTCCATATAATGACGTGCGAACAGCATTCGTGCGGGAACAAAATTTGGATCAATGGCTATGGAATTTTGTATCGCCTCAATATACAATTCGAGTTGATCCATTTTTTGATGGGCGCGTCCAATCAATAGCTGTAACTCCGCTGAATTGCTGTATTCTTGCACTAATGTAAGTAATAACTCTAATGCTTGGTCGCTATTATCTAACTCAAGCTGTGCACGTGCGATTCTCAGCTTGTCTTCAGGATCAATCTCATACCCGAGCTTGCCGTAACGTCCATATTCCCTTAGAGCATCAGGCCACTTTCCTTGCGAAATAAGCACATCCATCTTTTTCCTGACATCGCGCAATAATCCCGTGTCGTGACCTGCTTCAGGATTTACCTTGTGCTCCAGCTTAATTGCCAGATCTTCACGATTGGTTGCTTTGAATATGCGTGCCAAAAGGTATCCCCCGGGCATATTTAATGAGTCTATGTCCATCACCTCCTGCGCATAGTACTCAGCTGAATCAATAGCTCCAATTTGCCAGTGAAGAAGGGCAATATTATAGGAGATTGATGGATCAAGTTGAGTGTCAATACTTCGTATTTTATGGAACGTTTTGATTGCTCCTTCCTTGTCACCCTTATCATATATTTCGCGAGCAAGGTTTAGCTGACTGATGCGTAGGGTTTCTGCTTCCGCTTCCGCTGCTGTCATTCCACCAGCGGTGAACTCAGAAAGAGCTTTTTTAAGTTTACCCTCTTGTAAAAGAGCAAAACCCTCAGATTTTGCTTCATTCTGAATGATTGTGATGATACTTGCTGGATCTTGCAAGCCAATTCGCTCGCCGATTTCTACTGCTTTATCTTCCTGACCTGTGCGGTAATATGCATCTGCGAGACGGTGTAATCCTTCGGCGAAATATGGGTCGATTGCCAAGGCATTTTGAAAGCGGTCAATTGACTCTTCCGTTCGGTCTAATTTCAACAGAGTATTACCAAAATTAAAATAATCCATACGCGCATTTTCACCGCTACGTATAAAGGATGTTCTGAAATTGACAATGGGTAAAAATATCAGTGTCAGGGCGATAATTCTCATTGCAGGCTCGATATCGGCATGGCGAAACCTTTCGTATAGTGTCGTTATCGCATATCCCGCCCCGACTAATAACACCAGAACAGCCGGAAGCCGGTATTCAGAAGCGTTAAAGATAACGAGTGCTCCAGCGTAGTATGCGAGTAGCCAGAGCCACAATAACCTTGATCGCTTCCACCCCCTGTGTTTAAGAAGAAGTATCAACCCACCCAATCCCAGCGGACAAATTAGCCAGAATCCAATTGGATTCAGACCAAGAATCGGTGAAATATCTTTGCCATAATAGTAGCTCACATTATTCGCAAATTCAGCCCGATTGAAAAAGTAAAATGTTTTTCTCGCGAGTAATTTTAGATAGTAAGACGGATGGTTTTTCATCCAATCCAGAGACTGGCTTAGCCAATATCGGCTTGCCTCACGGTTGGTTAGTTTTTCTCCCTTCAGTTCGGACGCTTTACGGCGATACTCCTCTTCCTCGTTCCAAGGCTCGTAGGAGCTGAGAAATGGTGCTTCCCAATAAAGTCCTGTAGCTTCTTCATTATTCCCAACATAGAAATTCATCCCACCTGAGCTACTCGTCATTACGAATTCGTCACCGACGATAAGGTTTCTTACTCCCAACGGAATCAGGATTACAAATGTTGCCAGAATTATAGTAAATGACCGCTTCTTCCAATCTTTTCGACCGGATTGAAAATGGGCAAATATCAGAAATGGGTAAAAAATAAGAACTAATGGTCTTGCCAAAGCCGAGAGCCCAATTGTCAAGCCAAGTTTCCATAGACTTCCGGTTTTACCATCTGACAATGTATCGAGACTGTAATTGAGAATGAGGGAAGATAAAAACAATATCAGCGAAGATGTCAGGATAGTTGAGTCATAGAAAATAAATGGAGCATATACTGCAGCGAGTAGTGCCGAAATAGCCGCAACTTTGTGATTAATGAGTTTATGAGTAAATTTGTAAAGTTGATAAACCGTTCCCACGGTAAGTGCGGATTGAAATATCATTATCCAGATTGGAGCCGAACCGAAAATGGCATAGATCAGCCCGGACAAATAAGGATATAACGGGCTCATAAAGAAAATTCCCTCACCGATCAAATTACCGTGACTAATACCTGTTGCCATCAGGTGGTAGTAGGCTGAATCAATGATGGGGATGTTTACGAGGTCACTGCTCTTTACTAATACTAAATGGATAATCCTTAGCAGTAATGCGAATCCCATTATCAGAAGTAAATGGAATTTTACTACCCATGTCTCTACGTTTTTATCTTTTGTGCTGTTCATTTTGACACCTCTCTGTTCACAATATTCTTGATGTTTTTCATGTTGTAATCTACCAAATCGGGAATAAAAAGCCCCCCGAGAAAATTAATTCCACACTGGGGGGCAATAGTTAAAATCAATTAGAATCTGAGATTCTAAGGCATATATACGACTTTCCTAAACGAGGTCTGATCGGCTGAAGAAAGCTTGACCAAATAGACACCCGCAGGGGATGAACCGGGGTTCCAAGCAATCGAATGTCTGCCTGCTGAGGTTATGCCAGATACCAGTTCTGTAACAAACCGTCCTGCCATATCATATATACCGAGCGTAATATCCGCTGTTTGTGCAAGTGAATATTCCACCTTCAATGTTTGGTTGAAAGGATTAGGGAATGCCGTCTCTATACCAAATTCGGTTGGAATCAGATTTCCTAAGTCATCCGGTGAATTGATTGCGTTTGGCTCATTCCAATAATACCTGATTGGGGATACCATTATGTGATAATTCCCAGGAAAACCATCCGAAATAAATGCAACTACGTAGATTATACTATCCATAGGGACTATTTCAGAATATCCTCGCCCATCAAGGTTTTCAGCTTCCCATTCATAAGAGTCTCCACCCAAGCCAACTTCGAAGTCACGCCAGAAAAAATTGTAATTAAATACAAATTCATTTGGAGCTTCTGCCTCAGCTAAACCTGAAGTGTCGCCAGTCCAAAATAGGAATACTCTGAATATATCATCACCTTCGTCTTCAATTACCCATGGAATAACCATATTCTCAACAGTATTCTCATCCAGGTCATTCGGGTCATATGGGAAAAGAGCCCTTATGGTGTCATGTTCCATTGCTATCAGATCAATAGTGGGTGGTGCGTTATAGACAACGTTAAAGAACACTTCAGCGACGTTATTGCCCTCGTCAGACTCTTCAACTTCACCTCCATCATCGACTGGAACATCAAGCTCCCATCGAATGGTGTGTTCACCTTCAGTAACTGCCCACAAGGTATCGGCGGTAACGAACTGAACATCATCGCTACCCTCAAGAGACACAGTATCTATGTAAATCAATTCATCATCGAGGTAAAGGTGTATTTGAAACTCGGGAAGTTCTCCAACACCCTGCGCAACGTAGGGTAGTCGAAACCTGATTTCATCGTCAATTGACGGCCATTCATCATCCCAATATATTGTATCTTCTTCTGGCTCAGGATATCCAAACAATGGTCTAAGTGGAGTGAGTTCAAACAAACCGTCGTCCCAACTGATAATCACATCATCTACAAAGGCACCCATTCCGGTGACTCCATAACGATTTGATTGCCATACAAATGCTAAATAGACTTCATCAGATCCGATTACGCTTTGGTATTCATAGTCTTCCCTTTCATCTTCGTCTGGAGCAGGACCTACCATTAGTGAATCTAAATAGATTATACGAAACGACCAATCCTCACCAATACTTCGACTGTGTGCTGCACCCCAAGTTACATTTTCAACAAAATCGTTATTATTCAAGGTAATGTGACCGGGGTTATCCGTTACAACTACGGTTAGGGAATCATAAGAATAATTGTCCAAATCTATATAAATCCAATAAGATACTGCGGCAGCGGCGGCTTCTTCGAGGCTGAAAGGTCCCCACCATGTCCAGGCATTCTGGAGGTTCATATAGTCATCATCTTCGGGCCAGCGTGGTTGATCTATCAGATTAAAATTTGTATATGCACACCAGATCGATTGATTAATCTCATCGTGCGGTGTAATGTGTGTGCTAAAAATAAAGTCCTGAACGCCCCAAGAATAACGGGTAGGTTCTCCTTCAGTGCGTTGATGTCTCCAATGTGGTGGCCAAGGATTTCCATGCCAACCTATCCTATTTCTCAGGTCGGTGATCCAGGGCCAAAGGTTGTTATCATTTTGCTGATCACGGTTAAAGTGTTCATTTATATGTGGATGCCATATGGCATATGTGGGAGGGGCTACCACCCCTAATACTATAATAACGGCAGTTAGGATAAAAATAAATTTCTTCCAATCGCTAATCATTTGTCTCTCCTTGCAGATTTTCATGTTATAAATACGCTTATCTAATTATTTTAATCAGTTGCCAAAACTCTGTGTGTGTGGTTCTGACTGTCAGTTATTAAACTCAAATAAATATTGTTCGCTTATTCATGGAACAGAACGCACGAACGCACCAAGTTAACCAATTCATACGCAGTAATCAACCTTATCAATAAATCTGAAATGTATTATCATAAAAATAATAACGCACCTAATTGCTCATGCTGATATTGCTTTATAGGCAATAGAAAGTTTTTGTCTTCGTGTGAGCGTTACTTGCCCATTTTTTCTATCACCTTTGATGACAAGATTCAGTATTTCGTGATAGAATGCTGCCATGATCCCCGCAACTCTCAGTTTGGGTGGCAGCTTATCTGCATACAACATGTTGGCTGCTTTGAATAACTCTCTCGCCCGTTCACCCTCCCATTTTATCAAGGCGTGTAATTTGTTTGAGTTACAAGCCTCCAGAAGGTTATCTTGATTTAAGCCAAATTGATCTATGTCTTCAGGCGGAAGATAAATCCTATTATGCTCATAATCTTCTTCAATATCTCTTAGTATATTGGTCAATTGCATACCGAATCCAATATATTCCGCATATCGTCGGGAGGTGGCATCATCACACTCAAAAATATACAGACAAAGAAGCCCAACTGTGACCGCTACCCGATAACAATAAAGCTTTAAGTCTGCAAAAGACGCAATTTGTGTGCCACTAATATCCTCTTCCAGACCGAGGAAAAGGTCATCAAAATGCTCACGCGGTAATTGGAATCTCTTTATCGTAGCAGACAAGGCTAAGGTTACATCATCAACATAATATCCATCATAGCATATTGTTAATTTTTGCTTGAGGGCATTAATCATTGCAGTGGGATTTTGATAGCCATCATCTGCGGCATCATCACCTGCACGACAAAAAGCATAAAGCGCATAAATACCATTTCGATTCTCACGAGGTAAAAACAGAAAAGCATAAAAAAAGTTGTGCGCAACTCGACGGGCGATTTTCGCACAGTTTTGCCAAGCTTGGCGAAGCTCAACATCGGTAGCTTCCGAGAGTAAGTTCGGTGTGTTAATTGCTGGATTTGACAATGTCATACAGTATTTTACGAGATTTTTCGGGGAAATAAATATAGCGAGGATCTGAACAAAACAGCCAGTTTATCAAATTTTCGTAATTTTGACGAGTTATTTAGCACATCGTAATTATTGCGCTCAATTGCAGATAACGCCGACATTCCACCCTCAAAATACAGTCCGAGCTGCAGTCGCAACCAGCCATTTACCCTAAATATAAGATCTTTGCCCTCAGCAAACATAGTTCGAGCAAAGTCAACTTCATCCTTAACCAGTGCTCTGAAATTTGTATTAGCGTCTTTGTCAGCAATGGTGCGTTCGTCAACTCCATGCCTTTGCATATCTTCCAAAGGGATGTAAATTCGTCCGCGATCATAATCTTCAGCTACATCCTGCCAATGGTTTGCGAGCTGCAAAGCTGTGCATATTTTGTCGGATAGTGCAAATAAGTCAGAGTTTTTATAACCATAAAGCTCTAACACAATAGTACCTACAGGGTTGGCAGACAAGTGTGTATAATCACTAAGTTCACGGCGAGTGGCGTATCGATTCTTTATGAGGTCAAGTCTGAATGCTTGTAGTAGTCGCTTGAAAGGTTCAAGCGACAGGTTCTGACGGCGTATCGTGTTCCCCAAGGCATTGAAAAAGGGGTCATTAACGTCGCCTGAAGCTGCCGCTTCAAGTGATAATTCCCAATTGTGCAGTTTACTGCCGGCATCATCAATCGAGATGGCATTGTCGGCAAAGTCGTCTGCTAATCGGCAAAAAGTGTAAATATTGTAGAGATCCTGTCTTTTTTGTCGGGGTAATATTCGAGCCGCAACCGAGAAATTTTCGTAATGACTCTGAACCAAGTCACGACTATACGCTTCGCCTTGGTTAATAAGGTTATCATTAATTTCAATATCACCGTTGATTCTCAAAGATCAATTCTAACCGCTCACGGAGTCATTGTTACCGTGATACTGCTCGTAAATACCTGTGCTTACTGCAATTGATTCAATTTCTTTAGCGCCAGCTCTGTTAGCCTGGCGACATGCATCTATAAAGCATTTCCAATGATAGTGACCGCGCATTCCTGCTTGGCGACTATAATATTTTTTGTCTTTATCAAGTATATCTTTTCTACATAACAAGCAATTCATAATATTCTCCTTTAATTTAATGATTTCAGTACAATTGTTCTAAACCTGCACTGAAGCAAACAATATGCCATGGTATAATTATCCAAGCAATATTTTTAATTCTTTTGTTAAGATTGATTCAATTTCAAGTTGAATCTCGCTCAATCTTTTATCTGAATCGGCTTCAAATCTCATGACTACAACAGGCTGAGTATTTGAAGCACGTAATAACCCCCAACCTCCCGGCATGTTGACGCGCATCCCGTCAACATCAATTACCTCGTATTTAGTTTTAAAGTAGTCACAAACAGCGGTGACAACCTTAAACTTTATTTCATCGGGACACTCGCTCCTGATTTCAGGGGTGTTCCAAGTTTTAGGCCAGTCAGCCAATAATTGGCTTACCGGAACCTTAGAGTTTGCCACAATTTTCAAAAATCGACCCGCCACATATGTAGCGTCGTCGAATCCGTAGAAGCGGTGCTGAAAAAATATGTGCCCACTCACTTCACCAGCAAGCAACGCTCCGGTTTCGTGCATTTTGCTCTTTATCAGTGAGTGACCAACTTTCCACATCAAAGGATTGCCACCATGCTTCTTGATGTCATCAAACAAGAGCTTTGAACATTTTACCTCGCCAATAATTGTAGCACCCGGTTCTTCAATAAGCACATTGCGAGCCAACACTGCCAATATTTGATCACCCATCATTACATTACCCTGTTCGTCAACAATACCTATACGGTCGGCATCGCCATCGAATGCAATTCCAAGTTCCAGATTTTTCCTGCGTACCAAATCCTTCAGCATTTCTAAATTTGCCTCAACTGTTGGGTCAGGATGATGCGCAGGAAAGTTGCCATCAACTTCTATGTTAATCGAGTGAACTTCACAACCCAAGTCCTCTAACAGAGGTATGGCGGTCAAACCACCAACTCCATTTCCGGGGTCAATTCCCACTCTGACTTTTCGATTAATATTAAGACGATTTACGAGGTCACTAAGATAGTCGGGAATTATGTCTTTTGCAACACTGCCGCCTCTTCCAGATTGAAAAACATCTGATTCAATGATCTTTCTGATTTCTTGAATCTGTTCGCCATACACAGACTCTGTGCCGAGCGTAATCTTGAACCCGTTATAGTTAGCCGGATTATGGCTTCCGGTTATCATCACTGCTCCATCCACATCCAAAGTATGAGTCGAGTAGTACGATATCGGTGATGGGACTATGCCAATGTCGATAATTGCCAGTCCCGTGCTACGTAGCCCCTTGCATAGGTGGTCGCGGATTTCCGGCGAACTCAATCGACCATCACGGCCTACCGTGATATCAGTGGCACCGTGATTTCTAAAATAGGTACCTATTCCCTTACCAAGCAAGACTACGACATCTGGTGTAAGGTCTTCACCCACAATTCCGCGAATGTCGTATTCACGAAAAATATGATTATTTAGATTCATTTTGTCCAACATAATAGTTTATACGTCACTATACAAAATTTGTATGTATTTCATTAATTTCAATATTAGAATTATCATGTGTACATGTATCAATTCAGATCAATTAGTTAGATTGAATAATTAATAAAGGGTAATACTAATGCTTATTTTGTGGATATAGCTTGTTCATACAGCTGCTCATATGCAGCTAATGATTTATCTATATTAAATTTTTCAAATACTGTTTTTCGAGCATTATTACTCATTGTTTCTAAGAGGTTGCTATCCTGTAATGTATTGATAGCGTGATTTGTCAGGGTCTGAACGTCTCCAACATCAGCCGTCCAACCGTTCACGCCATGCTCAACTACTTCAGGCAGACCGCCAGCATTTGAAGTTAATGGAACAGTGCCAGCTGCCATCGCTTCCAAAGCGGCGAGTCCAAAACTCTCTGTTCGACTTGGAAGCAGAAGAATGTCCGCAGCCGTAAGTAGATCAATTACAGAGTCTCGGTTGCCCATAGCCAATACATCTTCTGACACACCGTATTCTGTGGCTTTATGTTCTAATTTAGGAAAATCTGGTCCGTGTCCAACTAAAATCAGGCGGGCGGGTAGCTGTTTTTTGACATTGACAAATATATTTAGTACATCCATAACTTTTTTCACTGGTCTAAAATTTGATACATGAATTAGTAACTTTTCACCATTAGGAGCAAGTGTTTTTCTCAATTCAGATGACTTGATATTTCGATACTCATCGGGATCGATAAAGTTATAAATAACCTTAATATCTTTATCGCAGGTGAACGTATCACGAACATCTTGGCGTAAAAAATTCGAGACTACGGTCACATAATCCGATTGTTCGATTGCATATCTTGTGATTGGCATAAACGAAGCATTTCGTCCAACCAGAGTCACATCCGTGCCGTGTAATGTCGTGACTACTTTAAGCCCGTTATCAATAATTCCTCTTGCCAATATCGCACTTGCAGCGTGAGGGATGGCATAGTGTGCATGGATGATATCAAGACCATATTCACTTGCACAATCTGCCATTTTTGATGCTAATGCGAGTGAGTATGGTGCATATTCCAACAGTGGGTATTCGGGGACTGACACCTCGTGGTAAAATAAATTTTCGCAGCGCAGGTCAAGCCGATTTGGAATAGCATACGTGATAAAGTGGACTTGATGTCCCCTTTTTGCCAGAGCCATTCCCAGTTCGGATGCCACCACGCCACTTCCCCCGATTGTGGGGTAACACGATATACCTATTTTCATCCGACCACACCTTGCATATCTGCCCAAGTCACCAAATTATCAACCCGTTGCGGTTCTCGTAAATAGAATGCCTCGCCATATTCAGAGCCAATCTGTGATCCGTAATTACGGGCGCGATTAATGATTTTCTCCAAGAATTCTGGACGACTAATATATGTCATTGATCTGTCTTCGGGTGATGTCAGAAACTGTGTATGATAACAGCGGATCGCCTCCAATTTGCGATCAAATGTGGAACTTATATCGACAATAAACGCCGCGGGTCCCTCCCAATGAAGAAAATAATTCAGCACTCTGTGAGGGCGGTGAGGCGGTTGGCTGTCACCAAACCTTGCGACACCCGCCCAAAAACTGGCAGCTTGAACTAATTCGGAGGTTGCGCTGTGATCGGGATGTCGATCCTCATGATACGGGGACAGCATTATATTCGGACGCACAGTTCTTATCAAAGTAACCAGCTTACTGATATTCTCAATTGATGGTTGAAGTGAGCCCTCTTTTAGATCTAATTGAAAACGTTTATGAATTTTCATAATCTTCACAGCTTGTTTTGCCTCATTCCCACGTGTCAATGGATCGCCACGTGTGGCAAGTACAGCCTCGGTCAAATCTGCTATCGCAACCCGATATCCCCTATCTACAAGGTCAATTAGGGTGCCGCTGCAACCGATTTCAACATCATCAGGATGAGGACCAATTGCAAGAATATCATAATTCATAAGTCTTGTTCCAAGTCTATAATTAAATGTTTTGGCTCAAAGACATCGGCACTTGCATCGATGGCATGAAATAGTCTATCGCCATAGCTCGCCAGATAGTGTAACATATTATCATGTCTTTCCTGAAGAATTTTTCTACGCAACAGACGAAAATAAAGTTTTTCGGAATGTGAAAATCGAGTTTTATCTCGTTCGCCAAGTTTGCGCACCGTTATCGTGCGAAGTTTATCCCATTGAAAAGTTAGTTTTCGCGTTGCTAAGTCAAGCTCTAACGAGATATTTATCCCAGAATCCTCAGCGCCAGCTCCAATTCTTGTGAGCAAACCATCCAAATGAGAAGCACCATTCTCAAACATTTCTCGCAACGACTGACCACTGCCTTTGGTGCGCAATAACAGCTCTCTGCCACCAAAGACCTCAGCGACTTTCCAATTATGTTTATTCAGCATCCGACGAGCAGGCTTTTCTATTAGAGTAGCACTAAGTCTTGGTGCCAGCAGAGGGCGTGGTATTTTAAGTTGATCGTATGCTCTGCCAATCTGTGCATGGTATGAAATTTCAGACGGTCCCGCAACATAAATCCAAGTTGGTAACAACCAATCTTGCAACAGCGGTCGGAGCAATACAGCGGGTGAAAAAGTTCCCGAATTATCTTCTACTAAGTTTATTAGCTCAATGGTGCTGTAAATTTTCTGTTTGGTGCCTAATTTCCAACCGCCTTCGGCGCGCCTTATCCTATGCCTTTTATCGTTTTTATCTATTCTGAAAATTGGCATCGTGTTATCCCTAAGTCTAACCTGCAATGGCACTCGTAAGGCTTTGACTTCGTTGGATGATACACTATAGGCATTATTCAGGTTTTCTGACAGGGCAAGAGATTTAGTCCAGAATTCAGCGGAAAAACTTCTGATATTAGGATCAATTGCATCAAACATAACGAGCCCCATATCACCGAGAATTTGCGTAAAGTTATCACGAAAAGCATCGACTACCCTCACCCCAGGTTGATAGCAATCTTGCAGAATATCAGCAAATTTTCTTTTCAATGGCAACGATTTCATCCACTCAAACACATCATCCTGCGCCTCGATAATAGCAGGAGTCAGCTTATGGTGACCGGCGATGTGACCGGTTACAACATCCTTGGGCATATAAATGTGACTTCGTGGCTGAATTTGGTCAGACGGAAAGGCAACTTGATTAACCTCTTTGAAATCTGCATCACTCGTTTCCATCCAAAAAATGGGAACAACCTTACTTTTTGTCTCGTCTTGCAACTTTCTGGCGAGGAAAATAGTTGTCAGTGCTTTGTAAAGAGTATAAAGTGGTCCGCCAAATAAGCCGAGTTGCTGACCGGTAACTATTGCCAAGGTGTTTGGGCTATCCAAAGCAGACAGATTTTTCTCCACCACTTCGGGTATGGTGGTTTTGCCATAAGATTTCTTTATTGCTGATCCAAGACCCGGTTGAAAGTTAAAAGAATTGCGTCTTTCGCCCACGCTTTTACGAGTACTTTTTTTACGCCAATCGCCGCCGAGAAGATTTACGACTTCCTTGCGACCACCAACATAATCGCTGGCAATTTGGGTCATCCCTAATATATTTGACCAGGCAATAGCCTCAGCCATTCTTAACTCCAAAATGAACCATGCGTGGACTTTCGGCACGAAAGGTTGCTCCGAGATAATCGCCCCATAAATGTGATATACTTATACCAGCGAGTTGCATCATTTGCTCCAACTCTTCCCTTTCAAACAATCGGACAGACTCAAAATATAATTTCTCTACAGATTCGCTGTTAATTGATATTTTTTTCAGCACCCTGCCCTCCGTATGATCAATCCACCGCTCTTCTCTTATTTCTACACCATCAATAGTACTCACACTAACGGGACGGCTACTGACATTTTCAATGACAGTTTTTGGATTTGGCAAATCGAGTATAAAGAACCCACTTGGTTTAATTATGGCTCCAATGCTCTTTAATAATTCTAAATGCTCCATATCAGTTTTGAAATAACCAAAGCTGGTGAATAGGCTCACCACGAGCGAAAACTGAGCATTTATCGGTAATTTCCTCATATCCGCTCGAACAAAGCTACGATTTAACTTCCCCTCAATTTCTGTTATGGCAACTTGTAAAAGGGTCATGGACAGATCGAGCCCAATTACCTGAAGTCCTCGCTTAGCTAACTCTTTTGTATGCCTTCCGGTTCCGCACCCAAGGTCAAGACAGCGGTCGCCCTCAAAAATGTCGCCCCAAATCGGCAAACGGTCGATAAATTCTGCTGCCTCAGTGTGGTCTCGATGGCGATAAACCTTTAAGTACCATTCGTCGAACCAATTTTCAAACCACTCTCCGGTGTTGCGGGACAATTTTTTGTTCATACCGGATGATATACACACTTTGATCTATAAAGTCAAGGAAACAAGTACTGATATTAGTCACCGTGATCAAATCACCATTTTATTATCATTTGATACGTGAAATTATCATTTATGCGGATCGAAATGTAAGTTTGATATAGAATTATTAATAATCGTTGTATATCTTGCTCTGTATTAGTAAATATAGGAGTGTATAATGTCAAAATCGAATTATCGCGAAGATAAATAAGAAATCCGCGACAATAAACCAGCATGAATATTCAGATGGTTATCTGCGGAAGAATGAGGGGTGGCGCAGGCGTCCGTGCCTGCGAGCAATTACACGCCACTACAAAGGCATAATGCTACTGAGGGCAGCCAAATTGCAATGGCGTACATCGTAACTGACGAGGCTGCTCCGCCAAAAAAGAAACCAAAAAAAGGTGGTAAACATGGTAAAAAAAGTAATAGAACCTATCAATCAAAAAACGTTTGACTTCATGTCTGAATTAAGCTCCAACAACAGCAAGGCATGGTTTGACACTCAGCGAGAACGCTATGCCAATCACATTCGCGAACCGATGAAAGCTATCGCTCAATTTCTTGCTGAGCCTGTATCAGCTTTGTTTCCGGAATTTTCTGGAGCCCCAAAAGTGTCACGGATAAATAACGATTTGCGTTTCAACCCAGATAAGTCACCGTACAAAGATTACATGTGGATATCTTTTGGGATAAGGGGTGCAGTGGCGGATATATTTGCTGCAATCGATAAAAACGGATGGACGGCGGGATGTGGGCTCAGCTCACCAAAGCGGGATGAGATGAATCATTGGCGTCGAAATCTGATTGATAATCACGATGAGTGGACTCAGCACTTTAAGGCTGTGAACGAAAAACGAAAATTCAATTTACACTTTGGTGATAAATATAAGAAGCCATTGTATGATGATACGCCACCTGATATTTTCGACTTAGTGCAGTCAAAAAGCATTTGGATAGTTTTTGAACCTCTGCGTGAGTTCAGCGGTACACCAGAAGAGGACTTTATGCGGGCAATACTCCAAATATCACCTTTATATATGTTTATGGTAGATAGCGATGTCTCCATGCCGAACCGATTGGTTGGGGTTCATGCGAGTATATCTAATTATATTCGTAGGGGATGATATAATATTAGGTTTTTCCTGAATTGCACATTTACTTTCGTACATAATTTCGTTGTGAGGAGAGTAATGCCAAAGCAACATAAGTGCTTTAATCATATAGCGAATCAGAAATTGATACGAAAATTGAAAACATCCTTTAGCACCGGTATAATTTGTTTGTAATTTTGACAAAAAAAGCCAAAACATAGTTTGAAATCACGTTTTAACTACTACATTACAAGCGACAAGAGGATTTAACACCAGATTTTTACAATCGAAAAGGATTAATACATTTTGAAAGGATAAAACACACATCTCGAGAGCACGTGGATTCCATGTCAAGCTATCTCTATCTCTATCTCTATCTCTATCTCTATCTCTATCTCTATAGAGAAAAGCGATTCCCCACGACATTACAATCTGTGCTTACGGAAGCGGAAGTGTTATATTTTGTATTACTTACAATAATCCCTGCTATGACGGGTGGAAATGAATGGAGTTTTGATGGGTTTACCCGTCAAAAAAAGTCG
>Ga0209403_10003662_pt1 | contig 17204 bp, 15 predicted proteins | sample ArcticOcean_MG_C_8_FD_187440 | JGI IMG/M metagenome (GOLD analysis project Ga0209403, IMG submission 187440) | Marine microbial communities from western Arctic Ocean - ArcticOcean_MG_CB11_86 (SPAdes) (version 2) | ecosystem: Environmental > Aquatic > Marine > Oceanic | place: Arctic Ocean... | reverse complement strand
CTTCCCCATGAAGGTCATAAAGATTTAGACATTAGACCTTGGTGGCATAAAGCATCGCTAGAAAATGAACCAAATCTAGCTGATCCACAATTAAAATTTTTTAGAGCAAAACTATCAAGATCAGAAGATCAATCAGAAATTCAATTAAGAGAAATGACAGCTAATTATTTTGGAATGATTTCATTGATAGATCATAATGTCGGCAGAATAGTTTTAGAATTAAAAAGGTTGGGTTTAGATAAAAACACAATTATAATTTATTCTACGGATCATGGTGATTTGCTCGGTGATCATGGGTTATATCTAAAAGGTCCGACACCTTATGAAGGTCTACTTAGAGTGGGTATGATTGTTAATGGTCCTGGTATTCCGAGCAATCAAATTATTAAGGATCCAGTTTCTACAATGGATATTGCGGCCACTATATGTGACTTAGGTGGCGCAGAATTACCCGAAGTTGCTCAAAGTCAAACCTTAATGCCAGTAATATGTGATAAAGCTTCTAGAGATGTGGCTTATAGTGAATGGAAAGTAAATGCAAGTAGATGTGGCGTAGAGTTAGAGTTAAGAACAGTTAGGACTAAGGATACAAAGTTAACTATTGAAAAAAATAGTGGAGCTGGTGAAATGTATAACTTAGCTGAAGATCCATATGAAATGAATAACTTGTTTGAAGATAGTGGCTCAGATTCTTTAAAAAAGGAATTGATGGATATGATTATAGAAAGGCCTGGAGATGAGTTAAAGGAATTTGATGAGCCAGTAGGAATGGCATAACAAATTTAATAAAAAATTATTTCAATTTTTAATCTTTAATAAAAGTTTGAATTTTGGATAAAAATATTTTTTAGCTAACGATAATATTATAAGAACTAATATCAATCTAAAAAGATGGTGTGTAATTACATATGCTGGTTCTATTTGCAATAAAGCTGCTACCAAACCCATTTCATTAACGCCTCCAGGAGAATAGGCCAAAATAAGTGCTTCTGGTCTAATCGAAGTAATGAAGCTAATTATAAAAACAAATGGAAGCATTAAAACACCTAAACATGTTAAGGCTATTATGGCATTAGTAAAATAATTTTTAGCAACGTTCCATGAAATACCATTCATATTGCTTCCAAAATAAGAACCAGTAATAATTTGCGCAATTATAAGTGATGAAATAGGTAAATCTAATGTAACTAGACCACTTACATGTAATATTGCACTACAAATTAAGGGGCCAAACATTCTATATCCTGGTATTTTTAAATGTTTTCCTAAAAATATTCCTATAGGAATTATTATAAACATGATTAGTAAATCAATATAACTGCCACTCAAATCTGGCCAAACTGCAAATCTTGTAAAAGAATCAGGAAAAAAAAATAAAATTAAATTTGGAACAATCATTACTGTAAGAAAAATTCTTATCATATGAGCCAATGCAACTTGTTTTACATCTGCTCCACATTCTTCAGCTCCCAAAACCATTTCAAGAGTGCCCCCAGGCGAGCCTGTAAAAAAAGCATCGGGTTTATTCATTGCACGAACTTTATGGAGAGTTAAATAAGTTATAAAGTGGACTGAAGGTATAAATACTATTAACATAATAATTGAAGGGAACCAGTTATATGCATCTAAAAATAAAGATGATGAAAAATAACTTCCAAGCCAAACACCTATGATACCAACAAATGGATTTCTCAAATTTGGATGAATTTGAACATGAGTTCCACAAAGAGCAAATATAGCTACAAAAAAGGCAGGTCCTAACATCCAAGGAAGGGGAAGTAATAAAAGATTAAAGCATACACCACCTAACAAACCAATTATAAGAGTTTTTAACATTATTTTAACGTTTTTTATCATTTTGCAAACTTATCAAAAACTATGAGTTTATACACTCTTAACCAAATTTTCTTTTATCATTTGAGAACTAATTTCTTTTAGAAGATCAATAAGTAAAAGAGCAGACATCTTAATGGGTTTTTCTTTAATAAAACTGATACCATAGGTTACCTCAACGTTAATTTCTTTTAAAATTAATTGTTTAATTTCACTATCTATATGAGGTTTGATTAATTGAGTTGGAAGAAATCCAATAAAGTCACTATTTGCAATTAGGTTTAAAGAGAATTTAGCAGAGTTATATGTAATAGAACTGATCGGGGGCGTTAAGCCATTTTTTATAAAAATATCATCTATAAAAAGGTTCCCTTTTAATTTTGGTAAAATCCAATTATATTTGATAGTATCTGATAAATGTATTGATTTTTTTTTTTGTAAATAATGATCTTTTCTTGTAATTAAATTAAGCCTATCTTTATATAATGGAATATAAGAATAACTATTTTTAATTTGTTTTTCATCGCTTGTTAGAAGCATTGAAATACTCATGTCTATTTTTCCAGAATCTAAATCTTGACTTAGATCATCAGTTAATTCAGCTACAACATCAATGTGAATATCTTTATTTTCATTAATCAATTGAGAACATGCTAAAGGAACTAATATTTCTCGAGAACTAGGTCCTGCACCTAGGGTTATGTCTCCAATTCGCCCTTCTTTTGTTGATGTGATTTCATCTTTTGCTCTTTGAATATCGTTATTAATTAAATTTGCATGTTTTATAAATAAAGTTCCAAATTCTGTAAGGAAAATTCCTTTAGGAACCCTCTCGAATAACTTCACTCCCAAATCATATTCTAACTGATTGATTGATTTGCTAATTGCAGGTTGTGAAATATTAAGTTCATAAGATGCTTTAATAAAACTTTTGTTGTTACAAACAGAAAGAAAATATTTGATCTGTTTAATGTTCATGTTTTAAAACTTAATTTGTTAAATATAAAAATATGTAATTTAACTATAAAATAAATTTTTAAATATTACTACGACATTAATAATTAAAGTTAATGATACGTTTGTTTGCATAACTTAAAGTTATATGAATAACAATAAATTATATTGGTTTAAACCTTTAAAAATATTCAATATGAAAGAAAATTTAGTTTTAGAAATCAAAAAATGCTTAAAAGTTTGCCTAACATAATTTGGTATTGCACAGATCAACAAAGATATGACACGATTGCATCTTTAGGCAATGATTTTATAAATACCCCAAATATCGATAAATTCATTAAAAATGGTTTTGCTTATAAAAATGCTTATGTTCAAAGTCCAATTTGTACACCAAGTCGTTCTTCTTTTTTAACTGGACGATATCCCGCAACAACTCATGCTCATAGAAATGGTGCTGACTACTTTCCTCCAAATGAAATTTTAATTTCAAAAATGTTAAAAGACGCTGGGTATGATTGTGGGCTTATTGGCAAACTTCATCTTGCAGCAGCTGAAGGAGGTGTTGAAAAGAGAAGTGATGATGGATATAGAGTTTTTCAGTATAGTCATGACTCTGTGGCTGGAAAAATAAATGTGGAGAGTAATGATTATAAAAAATGGTTAAAAGAAGAAAAAAAAGTAGATTTAGAAGAGCTTTACGCACCTATAAATAATTTTTGTTGTGATGGAGTTCCTGAAGAATATCATCAAACAACCTGGTGTACTGACATGGCTATTAAATTTATTGAAGAGCCTAGAGATAAGCCTTGGATGTTATCAATTAATCCTTTTGACCCTCATCCTCCGTTTGATCCACCTAAAGAATTTAGAGATAAGTATAATCCTGAAGACTTACCTAGTCCATTATTTAGGAAAAATGACATAATTAGACAAAAAAAATTTTCTAAAGTATCTCAACAAGCAATTGAAGCGATCGATCCTAGTGGAAAAAATCAAGAACCACCTAAAAAAGGTGGTTATATCAATGGTGGGAATTATCCCCCAGAATCTTTTAATGGAAAAGAAGTTAAAGCAGCATATTATGCAATGATAGAACTCATAGATAAACATTTTGGAAGATTGGTTGATTACTTAAAAGAAAAAAATGAATTAGAAAATACTTTAATAATTTTTCATAGTGATCATGGAGAAATGCTAGGTGATCATGGTTTGATTTATAAAGGTAGTCGTTTTTTTGAAGGTCTTGTTCATGTTCCTTTAATTTTTTCTTGGGAGAATAAATTAACAAACAATGTAGTAAGTGATGCCTTAGTGGAATTAGTTGACATAGTTCCTACTATTTTAGAAGCTGCTGGAATAAAAATACCCTATTACATTCAAGGCAAATCTTTGATGCCAATGATGATTGGTGAAAAACCATATGACTTTCACAAACCTTTTGTAGTATCAGAGTTTAATGATTCATTAGGTTCACCAAAAGTTTATCAACTTACACATGCAACAATGGTATTTGATGGAAGGTATAAAACCATCATATATCACGGTCTTAATTTCGGTGAAATCTATGACTTAGAAAAAGATCCTGGAGAATTTGATGATTTGTGGGATAGCAACATCAATCCAGATTTAAAATTTAAGTTACTTCACAAACATATCGACGCAGTTATGTCCACAAGTTCTGCAGGTGTAGAAAGAAAAGGAAGATTTTAACTTTTTTAGAATAGGAGAAAAATATGAATAATTTAATTAATAAAATAATTCTTGGTTTCATGCTTTGTTTTTTTGTTACCGCTGTTCAGGCAGAATTTAAATGCCCAAAAACAGGCGGTATATTTAAGACTGTGGATCTAGCTTACCCATCTATGGACGCAGGTGTCAGAGCCAATCCAGTATATTATTCTTTTTTAATATATGATAGTTTATTAGACATGACTGAGAAATTAGGTGTCGCGCCAGGCTTGGCAAGTGAAGTGCCTATTAAAAGCTCAGATGGTTCTTATACATTTAATCTAAGGAAAGGTATAAAATTTCATGATGGCACAGAGTTCAATGCCAAGGCAGTTGCTTTTAATGTTGATAGATTAAAATCAGGAAAAATAGCTTCGCCGTATTCAGGAATGTGGAAAAAGTTTCTAAAAAATTATGATATTATAGATAACCATACAATTAAATTCACTCCAAATGGAGAGTGGCCTACTTTTTTATGGGATGTTGCAGCATCATTAAGAGTTGCTTCTCCAACAGCGGTTAAAGACGCCGGAAGAGATTATGGTACTAAAGTAGCAGTCGGAACTGGTCCATTTGTTATGAAGAGCTTTAAAGCAAAAGATCATTTACATCTAGATAGAAATCCAAATTATTATCGTAAGGGATTGCCTTGCTTAGGTGGTTTTAAGGCTAAACATATTGCTTCAGGAAGTATAAGGATTTTGAAATTAAAGAAAGGTGAATTAGATACTATCAATACTTTCCCAGAATCGCAATTTCCTCAATTCAAAGGTAGTAACTTAATTTTACAGGAGGGAAAGGCGTCAACATTTACATTGATACCTATGAATACAAAACACCCTGTGCTTAAAAAGAAAAAAATTCGGCAGGCTATTCAATATGCAATTAATGGAAAAGAGCTAATTGACAATGTTTATAGAGGAGCAGGTGAAGAGGTTGAAAGTGTTTTTCCTCCTTGGCATCCAGCATTCATAAAGACTGAAGATTTATCTAAAATTCGGCAGAATATCTCTAAGGCAAAACAACTTCTAGAAGAAGAAGGTTATGGTCCAGGAGGTAAGAAACTAAAGTTTAAAATGCTTCATGGTGATGGGGGTGCTCATGTTCAAAGAGCCGTTTTAATTCAAGCTCAATTAAAGACAGTTGGTATAGATTTATCAATTGTTAAAATGAAAATGGGAGCATTGCTGAAACAAATGTACACTGGCAAATATGAACTTGCTCTTTGGCAAATGCTTGGAGGACCAACAATAGCAGAATTTACATGGAATATGTATCATAGTGGAGGTTCAAGTAATCCAAGTCATTATAATAAAAAAGGTGGTTATCAAAATCCTGAGGCAGAAAAACTTTTAAACGAAATAGTTAAAACTAATGATCCTGCTGTGGCTAAACCATCATTAATCAAACTTCAGAATATAATTTTTGATGATGTTCCAGTTGCATTTGCAAATTGGAGAAATCACAGAACAGTCAGAAATCCATGGGTTAAAAACTTTAAAACTGGAAAACTCAAAGGGATGGAAGATTTAAGGAAAGTTTGGCTAGATAAATAAACAACATTATAACCCCACTTTTTAAAAGTGGGGTTTTTTTTATAGGAATTTTATGTTTTTAAAAGTTTTACTAAGAAGGCTTCTTACTTTTTTACCTACAATATTAGGAATTGCGACATTCGCTTTTATACTTGGTCATGCAACACCTGGTGATCCTGCATATGCTGCTTTAGGTATTGATCTAGATGGGTATTCGGGAGTTGATCTAGAAGAAGTTGAAAGGGTAAGAATAGAACTGGGCTTGGATAAACCAATGCTAGTCCAATATGTTAATTGGATATGGAATGCATTGCAGGGAGACTTTGGAAGATCCTATGTAAATGACTACGTTGTTATGGATGCTGTTATAGAGGCTTTGCCAAATACTCTATATTTACTAGGTTGCACGATGATAGTTGCAATCATTGTTGGCGTATCAATTGGAATGATTTCAGCAATTTATCAAGGGACTGTTGGAGATTTAATAGCTAGGATGATTTCTATTATTGGGGTAAGTACACCAGTATTTTGGTTTGCTTTAATATTGATTTTGGTGTTTGCATATACGTTGGATTGGTTTCCAATAGGAGGAGATGTAGAAGAATTTGGACTTAAAGCTCTAGTTCTTCCTGTTGCTTCAATAGCTTTACATCCTGCTGCTCTTATAGCCAGAATGACTAGGTCAAGTATGCTTGAAGTTCTCTCTCATGATATGATTCGCACGGCAACTTCTAAAGGACTTTTTCGTAAAAGAATCTTTTTTGTTCATGCATTAAGAAATGCGATTAATCCAGTTGTAACAGTAATAGGTTTTCAAACAGGCAATCTTGTCGGTGGAGCAGTGGCAATTGAAGTGATTTTTACACTTAGAGGTATGGGAGAGCTATTAATTACTGCGATACATGATAAAGACCTTCTCGTTATGCAATGTGCTATCCTTGTTATAGGCGTATCGTTTGCTCTAATAAATTTATTAGTTGACATGGTTTACCTTTTGATAGATCCGAGAATTAAATTATGACAACAAAAATTAAAAAAAAAAATAAACAAAATCAAGTTAATTTTTTGCTTAAAAAAACTTGGCATAATTTTATCGAAAATCTAAAAATTTTTCTTAGTAAGAAATTGAATATATTTAGTTTTTCATTAGTAATGTTTTTAATTTTTATTGCAATTTTTTCACCTATTTTATCACCTCACCAATTTGACCAAGTTAATCCTTCGAATGCTTTAGCCCCTCCAAGTTTAGAACATTTTATGGGAACGGACACAACTGGAAGAGATATTTTTTCAAGGGTGTTACATGGAACTACAACTTCATTATCATTAGCTTTAACCACTATTATTTTTGGTTTAGTAACTGGGGTAAGTCTAGGAGCAATTGCTGGATATTTTGTTGGTATAGTTGATGAAATTATCATGAGGATTGTGGACGTCTTTATGTCTATACCAGGAGTTATACTTGCTTTAGCAATGGTAGCTATATTAGGCCCTGACCCCATTTATTTGGTTCTTGCTCTATCTATTAGAAGAATAATTCAATTTGCAAGAGTTACAAGGGGAGTAGTTTTATCAATTAAAGAATTAGATTATATTTCTGCATGCCATGCAATAGGAATGGGTCATGTAAGAATTATTTTTATACATGTATTACCAAATTGTATAGGGCCTATAATTGTTCTTTCTACAGTATTAATGGGTAATGTCATATTGATGGAGTCAACGCTTAGCTTTCTGGGCTTGGGGATACAAGAACCAACTCCAAGTTGGGGAACCATGATAGCAAAAGGAAATGAGTTTTTAACATTTGCACCATGGGTTTCAATTGCCCCTGGTATTTTTTTATTTATAACGATGATTGCTTTTAACCTTCTTGGAGATGGTGTTAGAGATCATCTTGATCCCAAAGATAAAGTTGCAACTTAGAAAGGGTGTTAAATGAATAAACCAACGAATATTATATTTATAACTTCTGATCAACAAAGAGGTGACTGTTATGGTTTTGAAAAACGTAAAGTTAGAACTCCACATCTTGATGAATTAGCATCTGAAGGAACAAGATTTAAAAATTGTATTACACCAAACGCAGTTTGCATGCCTGCCAGAAGTTCAATGTTAACGGGATTGTTACCTAGAACACATGGTGTAAGTGATAATGGCATAGACTTAAACCCAGATATCGGAGAAAAAGGTTTTGGAAGGACTTTTGCAAACAATGGGTATAAAAGTGGATTTGTAGGAAAATTACATTTTTCCAGCAATAAAACTTATAAACCTACAGGCACACCAGAATGTAGATTTAGTTTACCAAAACTTGGTCCAGAATGGTTTGGGCCATATATGGGATTTGATCATGTTGAAACTATGGTAGGTGGCCATTACGCTGGATTAGATGGAGCTATACCAGCTCCGCCAGATGCCCATCATTATGAAAGATGGCTTCATGAAGGGGGTATGGGTGCAAAAAGGAGTGAACAATATGGAACAAAACTACCACCTGATCTAAACATACCTCAAACTTGGAATTCAGGATTACCAGTAGCATTCCATAATTCTACGTGGGTAGGAAATCAAACTATTAGATTTATAGAAAAAAATAAAGATAACCCATTTGTATTGTGGTCATCGTTCCCAGACCCACATACTCCATTTAATTGTCCTGAACCATGGTGTTATATGTATCACCCTGATGAAGTGGACCTTCCAGAAAACCCTGAAAGAGACTTTGAGCGAAGACCTTGGTGGCATGAAAAAAGCTTTGAAGGAAAGCCTAATATGCCAGATGCAGGTTTGGTTGAACATCGGGCAAAATGGTCTAGAATTTTTCCTCCAGATGAAAAGAAAATGCGTCATTTAATTGCTAACTATTATGGAATGATTTCATTAATTGATCATAATGTTGGAAGAATAATGACTTCATTAAATGAAGCAGGAATCTCTGAAAATACCTTAGTTGTTTATACAGCTGATCATGGAGATTGGCTTGGTGACCATGGTCTTTTATTAAAAGGACCGATTCTTTATGAGAGTTTGCTAAGGGTTGGTTGTATAATGAAAGGCCCTAATATACCAAAAAACATTGTGATTGATGATCCTGTTTCTACCGTGGATATTCCAGCTACCTTTTACGATTATGCCAACATTTCGAAACCAATGGAGCTAAATGGAAAAAGTTTAATGGGTTTGATTAAAAATAAAGAAAAAAGAGATTTTGCATTTAATGAGTGGGATTTAAGAAGTTCAAGAACCGGATTAGCTCTTAATTTAAGAGTTGCAAGAACAAAAAATGCAAAACTTGTTTATGAAGAGCTCTCTGACACAGGTGAAATGTATATTTTATCAGAAGATCCAGGTGAAATGGATAATGTTTATAATGACCCTGCTTATTCTAAAATACAAAAAGAATTAATGGATATGATAAGAAGTAGACCCGATGACGCTCTTCCTGAAATAGAACAAGTTGCTATGTCATGAACAATCTAGCTCTTGAAGTTAAAAATCTTAGCGTTGAATTCCATTTAAGAGGAAAAACAGTTAAAGCCGTAAGTGACTTGTCGTGGAAATTAAAAAAAGGAAACACTCTTGGCATAGTTGGTGAATCAGGCTGTGGTAAATCTGTCAGTGCCATGTCTATTTTAAGACTTATTCCAAATCCTCCTGGAAAAATTACATCTGGTTCAATTATTTATGAAGGTGAGGACATAGTTAAAGTTTCTGATAGAAAAATTAGAGATATTAGAGGAAAAAAAATTTCAATGATATTTCAAGAGCCAATGACATCTTTAAATCCATTAATGACTGTTGGGAAACAAATTTCAGAATTACTTGAAAGACATTTTGATATGTCAAAAAAAGAAATCTACAAAAGAACTAAAAATATTTTAGATTTAGTTCAAATACCAGATTCTGATAGATGGCTGAATGGCTACCCACATGAGATGTCAGGAGGCATGAGGCAAAGAGTGATGATAGCTATGGCTTTAGTGTGTGAGCCCTCTGTACTTATAGCAGATGAGCCTACTACTGCATTAGATGTAACTACTCAAGCGCAAGTATTAGCACTTTTAAATAATTTACAAAAAAAGCTGGGAACAGCAGTCGTTATGATAACTCATGACCTTGGAGTTATATCAGAAACCGCAGACCATGTTATAGTTATGTATGCGGGGAAAAAGGTTGAAGAAGCAAGTGTTATAGATTTATTTAAAAAACCTAAACATCCGTATACTCAAGGTTTAATGAAAGCGATTCCAAATATTGATCAAATTTCAAAAAACAAAGGAAAGCCTGAACGTTTGAAAGAAATAAAAGGAATTGTTCCTTCATTGCATGATTTACCAGTTGGATGCGCATTTGCTGATAGATGCTCATATGTAATGAAAAAATGTAAAAAAGAAATCCCTGTTTTTGAAGAAAAATCAAAAAAACATTGGGCATCATGTTTTAAGGATTTCAAATAATGGAACATTATATTGAAGATAACTTGTTACTAGAAGTTATTAATCTAAAGACATACTTTCCAGTTAAAAAAGGAATATTAGGTTTTCAAAAAGAATACGTCAAAGCGGTTGATGATGTAACTTTAAGCATTAAATCTGGAGAAACTTTAGGAATAGTTGGAGAGAGTGGATCAGGCAAATCCACACTTGGAAAATCTATCATGCGATTAGTAAAAACCACTTCAGGAAAAATAAAAATTAGAGGAAAAGAGATTACCTCTTTATCTAAAAAAGAAATGTTTCCAATAAGAAAAGATGTCCAAATTGTTTTTCAAGATCCATATTCATCTTTAAACCCAAGGTTTACTGTAGGTAAAATAGTGTCTGAAGGAATGCGTTTGCATAATATTTGTCAAGAGACAGAGATACAAGAAAAGTTAATTAAAATTTTTGAAAAAGTAGGTTTAAGAGAGTTTCATATAGATAACTATCCACATGAATTTTCTGGAGGACAGAGACAGAGAATAGGAATAGCTAGAGCTTTAGCTTTAAATCCAAGATTAATTATTGCAGATGAACCTGTTTCAGCTTTAGATGTATCAGTGCAGGCACAGGTGATAAATTTATTTATGGACCTTCAAGAAGAGTTTGAATTGTCTTACATGTTCATAGCTCATGACTTGTCAGTAATAGCACAAATTTGTTCAAAAATTGGTGTTATGTATTTAGGAAATATTGTAGAAATTACAGATAGGGAAACTTTATTTAAAAATCCACAGCATCCATATACAAAAGCATTACTATCATCAATACCGATGCATAATCCACAATCTAAAAAGAAACAACACCAACTTATTAAAGGAGACATTCCCAGTCCAACTAACCCACCTTCAGGCTGTAAGTTTCATACAAGATGTCCGTTTGTTAAAAAAATATGTAAGTTAGAAAAACCTGTTTTAAAACAATTAGAAAAAGGTCATGAAGTCGCCTGTCACTTAGTTTAAAAAATGAATAAAGGTATTATTGATGAAAGAAAAATTTCTTGGTTTTGAAAGATTAGATGGAACAGTTGGAATAAGAAATCATTTATTAGTAATGTCAATTACTGGCCTGACAGGCCCAATAGCAAGAAAAATTTCTCTCAATTTGCCAGGATCTTTATTAATTGATAATCCATATGGATCTGGAATATTAGGTGTGGATAGATTAAGGCAAGACAGGGCTATGATTGGTTTTGGAAATAACCCAAACATAGGTGCAGTATTAATTATTAGTGGAGATCCTCCAAAAACAGAAGCCATCAAGAAAGGAATTAATAAAACGGGCAAAATTGTAGAAACCATTACTCTTGAAGATTGTAATCATGACTCTATATCTATGTTTGAAAAAGGCATTCGTTTAGGAGCAAAGCTTATGCTTGAAATTTCTCGTAAAAGAAGGAGCCTTCATCACGTTTCAAACCTTTTTGTTGGTTTGGAATGTGGAAGATCTGATCCTAGTTCCGGAATGGTAGCAAACCCAATAATGGGTTTAATAGCTGATTATTTAATTGATCTAGGTGGAAGTGCCGTAATTGGAGAGACTACGGAATGGTTGGGGGCAGAACATTTATTAGTAAAAAGAGCAAAGAATAATCAAGTTAAAGAAGAAATTTTAAATGCTGTGAATTTTCAAAAAAACTTAGCTATTAGTAACAATGTTAATCTTTTAGGAAACAATCCTGGTTATACAAATATTGAAGCTGGTTTATCTACAATAGAAGAAAAATCACTTGGAAATATTACTAAAAGTGGAACAAAAGTAATACAAAGCGTTATTGATTGGGGAGAAAAACCTACAATTGATGGAATGCATTTAATGCATGCTCCTGCATATGCTCCAGAATCTTTAAGTGGATTTTCAGCAGCAGGTTGTCAATTAATTTTCTTTTCTACTGGTGTAGGTAATAGTTTTAATAATCATATATCGCCATCAATAAAAATAAGCGCAAACCCTAAAACCTGTAAAAAACTTCATGAACAGCTTGATTTCAAATGTTCCCAAGTATTTGAAGGAAAAAAAACATTATATCATGCTTCTGATGAATTATGGGAAATTTTTATTGATATTTGCTCAGGAACAAGGACATGGGGTGAAATATTAAGTGAATCAACTGAAGTTTTTTCTAGAATTGGGAGAAGTTTATGAACACTAATAATAGAGTATATGATGCTATTCTTCTAAACCCAATAGATAATGTGATTACAAGTATTAGATCTTTAAAAAAGGATCAAGTAATAAACATTAAAGTTAAAGAAAAAATAATTAAAATTAGACTTATAGATGATATTCCAATTTGTCATAAAATATCAATTAATGAAATTAAAACAGGCGAAAATATTAAAAAATATGGTGAAGTAATTGGAATCGCTTTTAACTTTATTAATAAAGGTTCTCATGTACATATTCATAATGTTAAAAGTTTGAGGGGTTAAAATGAAGATTGATCGTCCAAATATTTTATTTATTCTTTCTGATCAACATGCATCAAATATTTTAGGTTGTTATGGTGATAAAATTGTACGTACTCCAAACATTGATCAATTATCTTCTGAAGGAATTACCTTTGATAATGTTTATACGCCTTCACCAATATGTGTGCCTGCTAGAATGTCAATGTTGACTGGAAAGTTTCCGTATAATCAATCTTGTTGGACGAATAGTGATTGTTTACCCTCTGACATCCCAACTTTTGCTCATTCTCTTGGTTCTGTAGGTTACTACCCGACACTTATAGGAAGACTGCATGCTATAGGCCCTGATCAACTTCATGGTTATGCTAAGAGGGAAGTCTTCGATCATTCTAGTGATTGGTATGGAGGATCACCGTATAGTATGGGTGTTTTAGATAAAGCCCAAAGACCTTTTTTAGAAGCGATAAGTAAATCTGGGCCAGGTCAGACTAGTTATGAACTTATGGATAAAGATGTAACAGATAATAGTATTAAGTTTCTTGAAAAATTTGCTAAAAAAAGCTCTTCAATTAAATGTAATCCTTTTGCATTAAGTGTAGGCTATATGCTCCCTCATCAACCCTACGTAGCAAGTCCAGATTTATTTTCTTATTATAATGGCAAAGTTGGTGCCCCAAAATTATCAAGACCAAAAGTAGGAGATAGTTTGTGGTTAGAAAAATGGAGAGAGCAAACTGGTCTGAATAAAATGTCCGAAGAAGATGAAATTAGAGCAAGAACAGCTTATTACGCTCTAATAGAAACATTGGATCAAAGTATAGGAAAAATTATTAAAAAGTTAAAAGATTTAAATCTTTATGAGAATACACTAATTATATACGCCTCTGATCATGGAGAGCAAATGGGTGAAAGAGACTTATGGTGGAAGCAAACTTTTTATGAAGAATCTGTCAAAGTTCCTCTTATAATGAAATGGAAAAACAAATTTCCTAAAGGGGAAAGAAGAGAACAAATACTTAACTTAGTTGATTTACCAGCAACAATTGTTGATGCAGCAAGAGCAACTCCTTTACCAAATATTGATGGAAAAAGTTTTTTAGATATAGCTAAAAATAAAAATTCAAGAAAATCTTGTAAAACTTTTTCAGAGTTTTGCACAGATAGTTCACTTGATTGGTCTGGAAATAACAATATCTTATCTAGAATGGTAAGAATTGATAAATGGAAATATAATTATTATCATGGATATAATCATCAGTTATTTGATTTAAAAAATGATCCTGAAGAAATGATTAATTTAAGTGGGAAACAAGAATATAGAGATATTGAAATTGATCTTAATAAAAAGATTTTATTTGATTGGAAGCCAAAAAAAATAATTCAAATAATGAAAAAAAGAGAAGCGACAAAGGCTATTTTAAAATCTTGGGCAAAATCTGTTAAACCTCCTGAAAATTATCGTTGGCAAACTAAAATGGAAGATAACTGGATTTTAAAATAAATTGTTAAAAAAAAATTATTTAACATATTAAAGTATTTTTTTGAAGGTTATCATGAATGAACTTAAAAATTACGATAAAAAAATTTTGGTTAAACCATATTCCCCAAATTTAGGAGGTGTCGTTACTGGTTTAGATATATCTAAACCAATATCTATCTCAGAATTGGAATTTATAAAAAAAGCTTTCCTTCGATACCAAGTTTTATTTTTTCAGCAACAATCTGAAATACCACCTGAAATTCAAGTTAAATTAGGAAAATCTTTTGGTCCACTTCACGAGCATCCAGCAGCTCCAACAATGAAAGGGTATCCTGAAATTTTTGAGATTCATACTCATAAAAATAGTAAAATTTCTAATGGTACTGAAAATTTTCATTCAGACGTTTCTTGTGACACTGAACCTCCATTGGGTACTATGCTTCAACTTCATATTTTACCAGAATGTGGAGGAGATACAATGTTTGTAAATATGTATTCTGCTTATGATACTTTAAGTAAAGCAATGAAGAAATTTTTAGGTTCTTTGAGCGCTTGGCATGAATCCGATCATTTTTATAGGGGTAGATATACTGAAAGAGGCGTTTCTGATGACGATATATCATACCCTTCTTCTTTACATCCAATTATTAGAACCCACCCAGGAACTAAAAGAAAAGCTCTATTTGTTAATAGAATGTTTACTACACGAATTGAAGGATTAGAAAAAGAAGAGAGTAATACCTTATTGAAATTTTTATTTGATCATTCTGAACAAATAGCTTTTCAAATCAGATATAGATGGAATAAAAATGATATGGCGTTCTGGGATAATAGATGTGCTTTACATAAAGCTATCTGGGACTATCATCCCATGGAAAGAAAAGGAAGAAGGGTTACAATTAAAGGTGATAGACCAGTTTGATTTTTAGAAGTTTTTGAAGATAACTAAAAAACCTACTGTTATTAATAAAGTTAGAGTAATTTTTCTAAATTTTTCCTGAGGAATGATATTTCTTATTTTTAATCCTAAAAATTGCATTAATAAAGCAGGTATTAGGGCTAAGCCACTGGCAAAAAAATCACTAATTACAACATCTTGATATATAAAAAACATACCATAAAGTGGTATTAGGGTTGAAAAAACTGCTAGAGATACAAATTCACTAAAAATATTTTTAGATAAGTTTAAACTTACTAGGTAAATAATCATAAAAGGTCCTAAAACTGTTGTCATCCCTCCAATTATTCCGGACACTAGACCATATGATAAACCAAAAAAAGGTTTTAATAGGTATTTTTCATTAATTTTAAACCCTACAAAATTTATCAATCCACAAATAATTATAGTTATACCTATTGCTATACTAATTAAATCACTATTACTTGTATGAAAAATAATGCTTCCTATTATAATTCCACAAAATATACCTAAACTAAAAGGGATTAATTTTTTATAACTTTTCCAATTTTTTATTTTAATTTCTCTAATATTTGCAAAAATTATAGGAAAAAAAAGAAGAAAAATTGCAGAAGTTGGAGGTAGAGCTATCGTTAAAATTGGAAGAGAAACAAGAGGAAAACCCCAGCTAATAACACCTTTTGTGAAACCTCCTAAACACAATGCAGTTAGCATTATGAGAATGGTGTACATGTCTAAATTAACATACATATTTCAAACTTTTCATAAAAAATATATCTTTACAATAATTTAGTTAATTAGTTAAATAGTTTATATTTAAATTTTATTTATAATTTTAGTGGAGGCTATTATGAAAAAATTTGTCTAAGTATGCGGCTGAAATCAGGAGATCTTGAAATTGCAAGTAATGCCACAACATTACACTCTAGAGAGACTTATGAAGATTATCCTGAACGTGACAAAAGAAGATGTATGTTAAGGTTTTGGTTATCTTTATTTAAGCCTAGACCACTCCCAGAAGTTTTTAGAAATACTAGCGAATGGGCTCCTACTTTTAAAAGAAGACAAATGAATAAAACTTAAATTTTTCTCTACTTTTAATTTTTTAAACTGCTAATCTTTAATAGATCTTTATTGAGCAAATAACTTCCAACTAATATTTTTTCATTAAGCATGCTTTTAAGGATTAATAAAATATTATCAGCTGTTACCTGTGTTGCTTTGGTTGTTAGAATTGATTTAGGCCAACAAATGACAACAGATCTTTGTATTTCAGGTTTTATAATTTTTCTTGCAAAAAATTGATTGTTTTTTCTTTCTAAATATGATGCTTCCGCTGGTCCAATTGAAAAACCTAAGCCTTCGTTAACAAAACTTTCAGTGTAAGTTTGTGAATTAGAATCTAAAATAATTTGAAGTTTTTTATTTAGCTTATTGGATATTTCATTAAGTTTTTGTTTAAGAATAACTTGTGCCCCAGTTAGTATAAGCGGATAATTAATTAACTCTGAGAATCTTATAGGCTGATTAGTATTATTTAATTGATCTCGTTTGCCATAAAAATATAAAGTATCTGAAATTATTAACTCAGAGTTAATATTTTTATTAAAATTCCAATCAGGTAAAATTCCTAGATCTATTTCACCTGTTTCAATTAGTTTGCTTCCTCTTAAGCCAAAACCTTCTTCAAATTGAATCTTAATTTTAGGGTATTTTTTTTTCATAACTTTATATAGTTTAATACATATAAAGTTTGCTAATTTAGGACTAAGAAAGATTTTAACAGTTCCACTAGGTTCATCAAACAGTGATTTTATATCTTGCTCGATACCCACAACGTTATTTAATATGTTTTTTGCT